>R21__coassemble_1048_pt1 | contig 19957 bp, 17 predicted proteins | sample R21__metabat2_low_PE_059 | metagenome-assembled genome bin R21
AAAGCCCTGATATAGCTGGGATTTAGCATGCTTTGGGTGTGCGAAGTTTGAGTCACAATCTAATTTTACCCATAACATCCTCATCCGTCAAGTGTTTCTTTCACGAAATGTATAACAATACCCCATTGAACGAACCCAGCCGGCTCATTGAGTTTTCAACTGTTCCGCGAGTACACTGGTCATCTTGCGAAACCTCGTCTTGAAACGGCCGCAGTTGATGGGTGCATCAATCCTGTGGAATAATATGGAGTGCGCATGTATAATATGGTTAATGTCTTTCTAAATCATGCAAATATGCATTAAGAAATAAAAGCACTTGCAAAATACAACATAAAAACATAAAAGTCTATTGACATTTTGCATGACGATAATATAATACATGCATAAAGCGACGGTGCTTTGCCTGACAGCAGGGCACCGCCGCTTTTATTTTTTCCAGATACTGAAGGGAGCATGAAGCACCATGATCCGACTGAACAATGTGACGAAGAATTTTGGCAGCAACGAAGTTTTGAAGGGCATCGACCTGACTGTCAAGACCGGTGAGAAGCTGGTCATTATCGGCCCCAGCGGTTCCGGCAAATCCACCCTGATCCGCCTGATGAACGGCCTCGAAGAAACGAGCAGCGGCACCGTGGAGATCGACGGCAAACAGATGACCCGTCAGTCCCGCGCCAAGCTGAACCGTGAGTATTCCTCCATGGTGTTCCAGCAGTTCAACCTGTATCCGCACAAGACAGTGCTGGAAAACCTGACGCTGGCGCCCATCAAATTGAAGGGCATGAGCAAAAAGGATGCAGAAGAGCTGGCCATGGCGAACCTGAAGCGTGTTGGTCTGGTCGAAAAGGCAAATGTCTATCCGGTCACGCTCTCCGGCGGCCAGCAGCAGCGCATTGCCATCGCCCGCGCCATGACCATGCAGAATCCCATCATCTTCTTTGACGAGCCGACCTCGGCTCTTGACCCGGAGATGGTGCAGGAGGTGCTGGACATCATGACCGACCTGTCCAAGGACAACATCACCATGGTCGTTGTGACCCACGAGATGGGCTTTGCCCGCGAGGTTGCCGACCGGGTGCTGTTCTGCGAGGGCGGCTACATCGTCGAGGAAGGCACCCCGGAGCATTTCTTCACCAATCCCACCAATCCGCGCACCCAGCAGTTCCTGTCCAAGATCCTTCACTAAGGCATCCGCCCCGCATGGGGTATGCATAAACAAATCATTTTATTGAGGAGGAACCCGTTATGAAAAAGGTTGTTGCGATCATCCTGTCCCTGGTTCTGGTTTGCACCTGCGTGTCCGCCATGGCCGACACCTTCCGTGTTGGCGTGAAGCAGGACGTGTACGGCTTCGGTTACCTGGACGAAACCACCGGTGAGTACACCGGCATGGAGATCGAGCTGGGTGCTCTGATCGCTGAGGCGCTGGGCTATGACGAAGTGGAATACACCACTGTGACCGCTGCCACCCGCGGCCAGATGCTGGACAACGATGAGCTGGACTGCGTCATCGCTACCTTCACCATCAAGCCCGAACGCAAGGAGAGCTGGGACTTCTCCACCCCCTACTACACCGACGCTGTGACTGTTCTGGTACAGACCGACAGCAGCATCGTTGACCTGACCGGTTTGGTGGGCAAGACCGTGGGTGTGTCCTCCGGCTCCACCTCCGCCAAGGCGCTGGCGACCGCGATGGCCGAGGCTGGCCTGATCGACGCCTTCGATGTTGATTCCTTCGATATCAGCACCTTCAACGGCGGCGTTTCCTTCAAGCAGTTCGACGACTATCCCGCCATCTCCATCGCCCTGAGCGCCGGCGACGTGGACGCCTTCTGCGTGGACAAGTCCATCCTGGCCAACTACAAGACCGCTGACCGCTCCTTCATTGCTGACAGCTTCTCTCCCCAGGACTACGGCGTGGCCACCAAGAAGGGCTCTGACCTGTCCGCCAAGGTGGAAGAGCTGGTCACCGGCTGGCTGGAGGATGGCACCATCGACGCGCTGATCGCCGAGTGGGGCCTGTGATCCTGATTCACTCTTTCTCCCGGGAGCGTACACATGCTGTACGCTCCCTCACCTTGTTTTGAAAGCAGGATATCATATGGAAACGATATTTGATGCGAGATCCTGGTCATTGGTCTGGCAGCACCGGGGCACCTTCGTCAACGGCTTTCTGAATACGCTGGAAAGCGCTGCGGTGGGCCTGCTGATTGCCCTGGCGATTGGTATTGTGCTGGGTCTGGCCGGGATCTCGGAGAAAAAGCCGCTCAAAATCCTCAGCCGGGTCTATGTGGAGTTTTTTCAGAATACGCCATTGATCCTGCAGGTTTGCTTCCTATATTATGCGCTGGTGTATGCCGGGATCAAGATCCCTGTTGTGTCTGTCGGCTTTATCGCGCTGGGCATTTATACCGGCGCCTACATGGCCGAGGTCATCCGTGCCGGTATTCTGTCGATCCCCGCGGGTCAGTTTGACGCTGCCATCTCCCAGGGCTTTTCCTGGGTGGATATGATGCGCATCATCATCCTGCCGCAGACGATCAAGATCATCCTGCCGCCCATGGTCAACCAGATGGTGAACCTGATCAAGAATACCTCCTGCCTGTATATTATCGGCGGCGCTGACCTGATCGCCACCACCTACAACTTTGTGACCGGCGAGACCACCGGCGGCGCCTATGGTCCGGCTTATCTGGTGGGCGCTGCGCTGTTCTTCTGCATCTGCTTCCCTCTGTCCATGCTGGCCGGCAAATGGGAAGAAAGCCTCAAAAAGCGTGAGCAGCAATCCGGCGGAAAGGAGGCGGCGTAATGGATCTGATGACACAACTGAAGGGCAGCTTCGGCATCATCACCAACCCGGATGTGATCACCTATCTGCTGCGCGGCGTGGCCTTTACGCTGGGTATTTCACTCATCGCCATCCTGTGCAGCATCGTGGTCGGCTCTGTCTTTGGCCTTCTGCGCAACTATTGCAGGCATGGTGTGGTCGGTATCTTAGGCAAACTGGCCACCTGCTATATCGAGCTGTTCCGCAATACGCCCCTGATGCTGTGGATGTTCGTCTGCTTTGTCCTGTGCCCTGCGCCGGAGTTTACCAAGGGCGTTGCGACAGCATTGGGCCTTGGTTCTGTGGCCGCGGTGAAAACGCTGTTCAAAGCCATCATGGCGCTGACCCTGTTCACCTCCGCCGTCATGGCAGAGATCATTCGCGGCGGCCTGAACTCCGTGCCGAACGGTCAGTTTGAGGCAGCACGCTCGCAGGGCTTCGGCACCTTCAGCACAGTGCTGCTCATCATCCTGCCGCAGGCCTTCCGCAATATCGTCCCTACCCTGCTGTCCCAGATGATCACGACGATCAAGGACTCCAGCTATATGGCCGGGCTGGTGACCGTGGAACTGATGGGCTGCACCAAGCTGATCATCTCCAAGGCCAACAGCTATAACGGCACCTGGGTCGATCGCTTTGACCGCGGTACGATCAATGTCACAGACGTGTTTGTTTTGTTCGGTCTGGCATTCCTGATCTATTTTGCCATCAATTTCACGCTGTCCTGCGTCGTCCGCAGCCTGCGAAATCGCAAGCGGGCATAAATTACATCAAAATAGACGAGAACGGAGCATATTCCGGCTCGTCTTTTGTCTGCAAGAATAAACCAAAGATAGGAGCACACCGCATGAATACCGCAGAAAAACTGGTGGAATGTCTTGTTCAGGAGGGTGTCGAGGTCATTTTCGGCATCCCCGGCGAGGAAAACCTGGAGGTTATTGAAGCTCTGACCAAATCGCCCATTCGATTCATCACCACGCGTCATGAACAAGGCGCTGCCTTCATGGCGGACGTATATGGCCGCCTGACCGGCAAAGCAGGCGTTTGCCTGGCAACGCTGGGCCCAGGTGCCACGAACCTCATCACCGGCGTCGCGGACGCCAATTCAGACGGTGCGCCGCTGGTTGCCATCACCGGCCAGGTCAGCACCGAGCGCATGCATATCACCGGCCATCAGTACCTTGACCTGACCAAACTGTTTGAGCCCATCACCAAGCGCACCAAAATGATCATGCGGCCTGACACCGTATGTGAGGTCACTCGTCTGGCCTTCAAGTATGCCCAGAGCGAGCAGAAGATGGGCGCGACCCATATCGACCTGCCCGTGGATGTGGCCCGCATGCCTGTGCCGGATGGTGAAACGCCCATCCGGCATCAAAAGCCGCCGGTGGAATATGCCGATTTGGAGAGCGTTGCCCAGGCTGCCAAGCTGCTGGCCCAGGCGCGCAATCCCATCATGATCGTCGGCGCAGATTGTCTGCATGCAGATGTGTCAAGCGCGGTGACGGAGCTGGCACATACGCTGCATATCCCGGTCATCAACACCATGATGGCCAAGGGCGTCATTCCCTGCGACGATCCCTATGCCATGCTGACCTTCGGCATTCCGCAGAAGGATTATCCGGATCTGCTGCTGGCGAAGGCTGATCTGCTTCTCTGCGTGGGCTATGACCTGGTGGAGGTTGCGCCCTCCCGGCTGAATCCCGGACGGAACAAGCAGATCATCCATCTGAACGCCTATGCCGCCCACATCAACCGCAGCTATCAGCCGAATGTGGAGGTCGTGGGTGATATGTCCGACGCGCTGCGCCGCCTGATGCAGTTCTGCCGCCGCGAGTGCCAGCCTGAGGAGGCCTTTGCGCTGCGTGAGCGCATGCTGGCCGATCATGAGGCCATGACGGAGGACACAGCCTTCCCTATCAAGCCGCAGAAGATCATCAGCGATATCCGCAAAGCATTAGGCCCGGATGATATTCTCATCAGCGACGTCGGTGCGCACAAGATGTGGATCGGTCGGCAGTACGATTGCTATCAGCCCAACACCTGCCTGATCTCCAACGGCTTTGCCACCATGGGCATTGCGGTGCCAGGCGCTCTGGCAGCCAGACTGCTGTATCCCGAAAAGCGCATTCTTGCCGTGACCGGTGACGGTGGCTTCATGATGAACAATCAGGAGCTGGAAACCGCCCGTCGTGAGCATCTGCCCTTTGTGACGCTGATCTTCGATGACAGCGAATACGGCCTGATCTCCTGGAAGCAGCAGGACCGATTCGGACACACCAACTGCACATCTTTCACCAATCCCGATTTTGCCGCCATGGCCGAATCCATGGGCTGCAAGGGGTATCGCGTGACGAGGACGGAGGACCTGCCTGCCATTTTGGAGGAGGCCTTCTCACTGGATGTTCCTGCTGTGATCGACTGCCCGGTGGATTATGCAGAAAACGCCAAGCTGACGCTTCACCTGAAGGAACTGATGGAAGGCAAATAAAAAGCCGCGGTCGTAAGATACCTGTGTCCATCGTCTGACGCGGAGATCACCCACGGATTATCCCATATTGACCTCCAAAGATGCCGTCAATTCATACAGATGCTCCATCAGCGGCATTTCGGCGCGGAACGGCCGGAAGAAGTGGTACTTCTTCCGGCCGTGATGCTGCCAGATGGTCTGTTTTACCGACTCATAACGGACAACAGCGTCGTTCTCGTCAGCGAACTTTTTCAGCTTGGCGACCAGCTGTGCAGAGTGTGCCGCATCCACGACAAACACGGCAGAGGGCAGACCGATGGCCTTTGTTTGTTAGTTCATAGCGTCATCAGCCAGTTGCTGCGGTGTGGTCAAACTGTCCACAAGGACTCGAAGCAAAATTCACGAAAGAGACTTCTGATGTGACAATGACCGCATCAAAAGCGATCCTGAATTATGCTGCTCAGCGAGAGAACATTTCTGTAATATTACTTCTTTGCAGGATCGTACATCGGTACCTTATTACGTCCCGGGAAGGTATTGAATGTATCGGGCTGCCATTCGGGAGCAATGTCCTTGGTAATGTCCGCGGCAGTCACCACGGCGTCATCATGATCAATGTCAATGATCGTGTACAGATCGTTGCCCATGCCCATTTCCTTCATATAGGAAAGCTGGCGAAGGCCGTGCCTGCTCTCCACGCGCTCGATCATGGCTTTACCGCCGCCGCCCGGCAGGTTGTAGATGATATCCATGCAGACGTTGTCCACAGCAAGGATGTCGAAGCTGGCCAGGATACCCACATCGGGCGTGACCACAGGTTCGGCCTCACAGCCGGCACAGTCGCAGTCCACGGACATGTTGCGCATCACATTGATGAAGGATACATGGCCAGCGAAATGATCGATCACCGATTTGGTGGATTCGGTCATGCGCTCCATGAATTCCTCGGTGCCGATGCTCCACTGGTTGCTGGAGCCGACCACAGTGTGGATCTCCTTCTTACCGATGCGTCCATCCGCACAGCCAATGCCAATGTTCTTGTTGGAGCCGCCGAAGCCACCCATGGTATGACCCTTGAAGTGGGTCAGGGCCAGCAGAGAATCGTATTCCGGCAGCGTCTTGCCCACGTGCATCTCATCGAACCACTTGCCGTCCTTGACAGGCAGTGCAGTCACGCCGTCTGCGTCCATAATGTCCACAGGGCAGAAGGTCCAGCCGTTGACCTCCAGCGTTTTGCGGTGATCTTCGGTGGTGTAGCGGCTGCCCCTATAGTAGGTGTTGGTCTCGACAATAGTCGCGTCCGGCAGACGGTCCGCATACAGGGACTTGACCCAGGGACGCGGGATGATGTTGGGGCCTTCCGCCTCGCCGGTGTGCAGCTTGATAGCCACTTTGCCGGTCAGCCCGGCGGATACACGGTCATAGATCTTTTTCAGGCCTTCGGGAGACAGATCGCGGGTGAAGAACACCACAGACTTCTCGCCGGTGCGCTGCTCGTAGGGAACGTACAGATTGCCATTGGTGCCGGGAACTGCGTGCTTGTCAGCCATGGGATGATCCTCCTTCATCATGTATCATTGCATTCAGACAACATTGCCTGCTTTTTGCTTGCCATTCTGCGCCATCACGCCCACAAGGGCATGCGGCACATAGGCTTCCTCAAGATAGTCGATCTCGTCTTGATTTAACGTGAGATCAACCGCCGCGGCCATACCCTCCAACTGGGGCAGCTTGGTAGCGCCGACCACAGGTGCGGCTACCTTGGTCAGCAGCCAGGCCAGCGAGATCTCGGTCATGGAAACGCCGCGCTTCTTCGCCAGCTCCTCCACCCGGTCGATGATGACCTGATCCGCTTCTTTGGTTCGGTCATACTTGAATTTGGCGTAGGCATCCTCTGCCAGTCGCTTGCTGTCAGACGCACCGTTGCGGCAGAGCCTGCCGGAAGCGAGCGCACTATAGGGCGTCATGGCGATCTGCTCGGATGCACAGAAAGGTGCCATTTCGCGTTCCTCCTCGCGTGCAATCAGGTTGTAATGTCCTTGCACAGAGATAAACTCCACCATGCCGTGCTGCCGTGCATAGAAGTTGGCCTTTGCCAGCTGCCACGCAAAGCAGTTGGAGATGCCAATGTAGCGTGTCTTTCCGGCCTTCACCACAGCGTCGAGGCCTTCCATGATCTCCTCCATGGGCGTATGATAATCCCACATGTGATAGATGTACAGATCCACATGGTCCATGCCCAGGTGTTCGAGGCTCAGGTCGAGGCTGTTCATCACATGCTGCTGGCCGCTGACGTTCCCGTCGATCTCCGCCTGGGAGCGCGGCAGAAACTTAGTGGCGATCACATAGTCCTCACGCTTGGCGAAATCACGAAGCGCACGGCCCACATACTGCTCGCTGGTGCCGTTCTGATACGCAATCGCAGTATCAAAGAAGTTGATGCCAAGTTCCAGAGCGTGCCTGATGATCACACGGGTCTGTTCTTCATCCAGCGTCCAACTGTGCTGACCGCTCGCTGCATTGCCAAACCCCATGCAGCCAAGGCAGATGCGCGACACCTTCAAGTCTGATTTTCCCAATTGGATGTACTTCATTGATTCTCCCTCCCCATGGCAACATCCTGTTTGGACGATTATTTCACCAGACCAAGACCGTTCAGCCAGCCTTCAATCTCCACCGCGCTGGTGCCTGCGCCAAAGCGCTGTCCCTTCAGCCAGGTCACGGTATCGGGGCACAGCTCGTACAGGTTCACGTCGCTGCGGCCGATGCCGCTTGACGCAGAGGTGCAGAAGGGCACGATCGTCTTTCCGTCAAAGTCGTAGCTTTCCAGGAAGGTATGGAGCTGTTCCGCGGCCTTTGTGATGTTACCGGTCTTTGCTACGGCGAGATAATATTCCAGTAAACGCAGTTCCACGGAGGATACCTTCTTTCATTCAGTGAGAGGAGTTTCTATGTGAAAGTCAAGAAAAATGGAATATGTTTTGTCTGCTTAATATCACTTAATGCGCTTAGGATGGATTATTAGGATTTACTTTGCAGTTCATGAGTGCAATTGGCTTTCAAATAAGAACTCGTCCATCCAGCTTTAACCAAACCAAGATACATAAGGTCAAGGCGATCGGGAGCAGCATTGCAATCAGTCGATTCTTCTTTTCATGCTGAATGTACATGCTCATGATAATGACTGAACCCACACAAAATAGCACGCTCAACAGATGGTGCGGGAAATCCCGAATCGCCAGAATGAAATAAGCCAGCGACATGGTAAGCTGGATTGTATTTCCGAGGGCAAGAATGATTGCGCCAAAGACGTTCTGCTTCTTGCAGAAATATGCGATCAATCCGCCCGGCAGCGTCAGGAAGGTCATGGGGAGCCACCACTGCCGATAAGAGTGCCATGCTGCTTCAAACGTCGTGGAGCCGAATACAATCTTTGTTAGGTAGAAAATCGGCTGACTGATGAGAAAAAAGGCAAAGCATTTCAGCATGGCATCCCACCATTTATCGCAATTGACTACAACAACCACCGCAAAGACGACCCACCATTCATAGTAAATACCAATGTCCTGAAAAGAGGTATCTTTCAGAAAAGGAATTAGCATGACGGCACCGGAATACATGCCTGCAATGATGGCGAAGACGATCACTTTGAGCCAGGTCATTTTCATTCCGCCAAAGAGCTTTTTCATTTGGTAAACATCCTCCTCTATGATATAACATGAGACGGTAGTTCATCCGTTTTATTACTACCGTATACAGACTGCTAAAAACTTCGTCTGCTGCGCTAAATAACACCTTAGTTCATCAACCATATCCATTATAGCATAAATAATGTCATCAACACAGGTGGAACAAACAAAAAGCTGTATCGGCACACATCCCCGATACAGCTTTCTTGGTGCGCTTATAGGGTAAACTAAACTGAGCAAGATAAGAAGGGCATACAGAACCTGTGACTTGGTATAGCTTGGATTCAATTGACAAATATTGCTGATGGTTTAGGATCTTAGCTTTGTGAACGATTTGTGTTTGCATGCGTCACAACCATTTTTCATCCATTGGAATACCATTGGTCTGCATACCGTAATTGACATCACAGTGCTTTTTGTTATAGATTTCAACAAAGCAACTTTTGATCTACCTGTTCCATATGGATAGGTTTGCTTTCTCTGCTCGTATCAAGTGCCGATCAGTTGGCTGCAAACACTCTCGATGGTGAGATCGAGGGCTTTCTCATAGGAGGCGCCGATGTCCTCTGCGTAGGCGATGCTGATGATCAGTGTTTTGATGATCGCCACAGCTACCGATTCTTCGATCAGCAATGGGATCTGCGCCTGATGGATCAGGTTCAGAATGAAATCATCCACCGAGGTGAAGTGGGCAGCCAGCGTTTCGGGTGACAAGCGCCGCAGCAGCACCGGCACCTCCTCACGGATAAAGCGCACCAGCGGGCGGCCGATCATGAGCCCGATGGCGGTTTTGAACATCAGCGCGGCCCGTTCGGCAGGCGGAAGCACCGCATGGTTTTCGTATACCCCGGCAGACTGACGAGCAATATCCATGTACCATCTTTCCAGCATGGTCAGGAAAAGATGCTCCTTGCTGTCGAAAAAATGATAAAATGCGCCCTTGGAGATGCCGACTTCTGTCGTCAACAGATCCACGGTAGTGCGCCTCATGCCATTGGAGCAGGCATGTCGCACAGCTGCATCCATCAGGGCTTCACGGATTATTGCTTGCTCTGATGGACAAAAGGGAGCGGCCATGATCTGCCTCACCTCAATTCTTCGGCAAATACAGGCTTGCGCTTTGCCCAAGCATAAAGCGCTGATCCTGCGGGAGCGAAACGTGCACGGTATAATAGGCAGCATTGCCGCGAATAACGCCCATGGACGAGATTTCCGTGACCCGGCCAATCATCACATTCTTCTTGGCTGTATCCACCGTGAGATAGACCTGGCTGCCAACAGACAGACCGGAGAGATCCATTTCATCCACCTCGGCAACGATCTCCATTTCATCGGTAAGGAAGATGCGGCACAGCATCGCGCCTTTCCACACCTGCTGGCCGGGGGCTGCGGCAACAGAGCCAACAATGCCGCTGCCGGGGGCAACGATCACCGTGCTTACCTGCCGGTCGGTGACGCCGGGCAGCAGTGTCAGGATGCGATCACCGGCCTTCACCTGGTCACCGGGCTTCACATATACCTCTGTCACTATGCCGGTGCCAGTGAATGTGAGAGGCATGCGCTGCATCACAGTGCCCTTGCCTACGCAGTCGCGGTTGGCGTAGCCGCTGTCTCGATAGAGGCTCATGCGCTCGTTCAAGGAGAACTTGCCTTCCAGTATCTCTACCGTATAGTTGGTAGGCGTCACAGCAATCACGCGGCCGGTACCCTTGTCGCCGTTGTTCTTGTAGGATTGGAAATACAGCATTTCGCCGATATGAAGGGTCTTGGCCTCGTCGCTCTCATAGGACTCTGCGGTAGTGCAGGTCATCAGCTGGCTGACCTCGCCATCCATCGCGCCCAAGCAGCCGTAGCGGTTCATGGCCGCAGCAGCGTCATCACCAGGCTCCACAAAAACAGCGCTGATCTTGCCGTCCTCAGCGGCATAGATATCCATGGTCAGAAGGGAAAACAATTCATCATTGGCACGCACTGTATCACCAGGCTCCACATCAAAGGGCATCAATGTGCCAGCGCAGGGCGCCGTCAGATCCACATGATGCACCGCCTGCACACTGGCATTGGTGACCGTATAAAGACTCAGATCCACCTCTGCCGATGCGGTGCCTGTCAGGAGCAGCAGAGTCAGGAGCAGTGCAAAAATCTTTTTCATCGTCCATTTTCCTTCTTTCATCATATTCATTTCATTATTCAACTGACTTGAGCGCTTCCACCATGTTGATGGTCTTGACCTTGCGTGTCAGGAAACGCTGGATAAGCCAGGCAAAGCTGACCGAGATCAAGCAGGCCTTAGCCAGCGAGGGAAGCGTATAAGCCGGTACGAAGACCATGCTGTCGTATTCGCACATCTTGAGGATGATGCGTGTGAGCAGCATGCCTGGCCACACGCTGAGCACCGTGGCAACCACCGCAATGACCTCCTGCTCACGCATCATGATCCTGCGGATCTCTTTTTGATGGTAACCCAGGACCTTCAAGGTGGCATAGTCGCGGGTGCGTTCCGTAAAATTCATCAGGCCCATGTTGTAGCAGATGATGAACGCCAGGAACAGCGCCGCGCCGGAAAGAATGCCAAACATGGTCGTTGTGGAATCCATGATGCTCTGCGTCTGCTTATTTTGCACCGCAGGGTATTTCAGTGTGGTCACTTCATCCATTGCATCCAGCTCCCGCAGCAGCTCCGTGCCCATGCCCTTCATGATCAACGAGGTGGGCATGAAGCGGCCCTTGCGGCACAGCTCCCAGGCATGCCTGCTGATGAACACGCCCTGACCGATGTTGGTTTCCGCCAAGGCCTGGATGGTCAGCAGCAGCGGCTCGTCATCGCCGGTGATATAGATCGTAATGGTATCACCCAAACCCAGCCCCAGCAGCCTGCCCAGCTTTTCGCTGATGCACACGCCGTTTTCCGGCATAGCCATCAGAGTCTGGTCAGGCCCCAGGTGCAGCAGCGTTTGTCCTTCGGGGATCACCGTCATCAGGCAGGCGCGGGTCTGCTTCGGGCCGGTGGCGGAGATGCTGATCTCCATGATACCCTCAATGATCTCAGCGTCCAGGCGCGTCTGACAGCTTTCCAGCGTCACGCCTGCAGAGGTGTCCAGCACTGCTTCGATATCATAAGCGTGGGTGCCGGTGAAATAATCCTGAATGAAGGCTGGAATGGAATCCTGCAAGCTGAAGGAGCACACGATCAGCATATTGCAGCAGAATACGCCAACAAAAGACATCAGCGTTCTTCCCTTATTTCGGAAGATGTTGCGAATGATCATCTTGGTGTTGAAGGAAAGCCTGGACCACAACCAGTGCCAGCGCTCAAGCAGGATGCGTGTGCCGCTCTTGGGCGGCTTTGGCCGCAGAAGGTTTGCCGTGGTTTCCCTGGCTGCTTTGCGGTACACATACAGGCACACCAGCAGGCTTAGCAGCACTGTGGCGATGCACATCACCCAGCTGAGCGCTGAGATCGGCGGACGCAGCATGTACGGCAGGCGCGCATTATGCATCAGCATTTCCCAGATGACATCCGGCAGCGTATAATGACCTGCCAGCGTACCGGCCACTGAACCGACCACCGACGGCACCAGCGCATAGGACAGATAGTGGTTGCGGATCTTGCGACCGGGAAAGCCCATGGCCTTCAGCGTGCCCATTTGTATACGCTGATTCTCGATCATGCGGGTCAGGGTCGAGATCACGATCATGGTCGCAATGGCATACACCAGCACCGGGAAGAGATAGCTCAGCGAGCGGAACATGCCTACGAAGCTCTTGGCTGTGGCCGTGCCACCATTGGTGCCCACCGTGATGATGAGCGATTCCGGCATCAGCCCGGCGATCTCGGCCTTGGCTGCGGCTTCATCTGTGCCGGGAACCAATCGCAGCAGCAGTTCGTTGATCGGCAGGAATTGCACGGCACAGCGGTTGATCAGGGCAAAGCCGAAGGTCTTGGGCGTGGGCGTTACATCCTTGCTCGTCACGATGTATTCCGGCGACAGCACCGTACCACGAATGATCATCACCATAGGCTGACCAATGACGTCTACCTTGATGCGGTCTCCCGGGCTCAACCCATTGGCTTCAGCAAACTGCTTTTCCAGCAGGATGCCGCGTATATCACCTGGGTCCAATGCCTCGCCCGACTGGATGCGCGGGGTGTTGATGGTCATTTCGCCCTCATATGCAATCAGGTTCAGCGACACATTGTCACCCAGATCCGGACAATCCACCGTCAGGTTCGTGCGAGCTACCAGTTTATCCACGAAGGGCATATGCTCCAACCGCATTTGATCCAGCTTGGATACAGCGCCGCCCTTGACCCAGAAATCAGCGATGTTGTTTTCAGAAAAATAGGTATCGAAGGTGTTCTGCATGGTGCGCCAGTTGGCGTCCAGACCGTCAAAACACCAGGTACCCAGAAAGCACAGCAGCATCATGGCAATAAACTGCATAGCGCTGCGGCGCATATCGCGGAATAGCTTTCTGGTGAGGATGCCCCGCCGCTTTTTGTGTGCGCGGGAAGCATGGAGGGGCTGCGTCACCATGTCACATCCTCCACATTGGCCGGATTCTCATTCAGCGTCACACTCTCAACACTGCCGTTTTTCATGCGGATGACCCGGTTGCCCAGCTGAGCAATGTTGGCATTGTGCGTAATGATCACCACGGTGGTCTTGAAATCACGGCACAGGCGGGTAAGCAGCTCCAGCACCTGCTCGCCGGTTTTGCTGTCCAGGGCGCCGGTGGGCTCATCGCACAGGAGCAGCGCCGGATTTTTGCATAGCGCCCTGGCAATGGATACACGCTGCTGCTCGCCGCCGGATAGCTGAGCCGGGAAATTGCCCATGCGCTTTTCCAATCCCACCTGCACCATCACCTCGCGGGGGTCCAGCGCGTTGGGGCATACCTGCTGGGCCAGTTCCACGTTTTCCAAAGCCGTCAGATTGGGCATCAAATTATAAAACTGGAAAACGAAGCCTACATCCAACCGCCTGTATTCCGTCAACTGACGGCCATTCATGCCGGTCACAGTTTTGCCGCCCACCGTGATCGTGCCGGATGTTGCTTTGTCCATGCCGCCCAGCAGGTTCAAAACAGTTGTCTTGCCTGCGCCGCTCGGACCCAGCACCACACAAAATTCGCCCTGCTCGATCTCAAAATTGACACGATCTGCAGCATGGACCACTGTATCGCCGGTGGGATAATCTTTGCATACATCCTGAAAGGAAATATAGCTCATCTTCATCCTCCCTCCAAATGGCTATGACTAAATACATCAATACAGTCACAGCATACTGCTATTGTTTGTATTTGTCAAGATGCCGCAGGGAGGATTCTTTTCAGTTTTATAACAAGTTCGTTCCTAAGGCAAATGCAACGTTGGCAGTTGCTGGTGCACTTTACCTTGAGAATGGGATGCCGGCAGATGGCAGAAAAAAGTACTCAAAAAGTGTGGAATGCAGTAAATATGAATATAGCGAAGTGTGGATTGAACGACAAACTGGGATTTGCAAATCAACTTACGATTAGCAAATACTCCATACATTCAAATCTTATTTTCTGATTCCAGCTGTAGTAGGGGCCAAAAAATAGCAGTATTTTCAGCCTTCGCTGTATGGAACGCATCCGGTCCATGGTTTCCAAAAATCTGCAATGGTGGGGTCATCTGCCTGTAAATCCTGACAGTAAAGAGCAAAGAGTTGACGATACAGATCCGGCTCGTCTTCGGCTGGTATCAAGTGATAGTACACAACCGGATTTCTGTTAGTTTTTTCCATTACATTGCATCCTTTCTGTGGGATGTTATTTCCTCATAGACCGACGATTATGCATACAATGGGGATAGATCATATCCGATTTCCACTTCTCCGTTTTCTCTGTTCCAGCAATGAAAACCACAGGTGCCGATGCCTTCACCTGTATCTTTCATCACAATGATCCACCTCTGTTGATTCCGGGGTTCAGGCTCCATATAGAAATCGATCCATTCTTTTGCTTCTTCTTCGGACGAACACGGGTCAGCATCGAATAAATACCTGTTTACATCCTCATTTGAAAATTCCCGATAGAAGAAACCTGCATCATCATAGCTTATACATTTCAGGAGCAATCTTGTCGTGTTTATGTCCCTGAACATCATATCATTTCCTTTTCTGACCTTATACACAAGTCCAATTCACATGCCTGTTGTCAAATGATACCTCTGTAAAGGGATGATCCTTTCCCCAATACAGTATACTGAAAAAAAGAATCATATCAATCGTCATTTTGGTATGTTGTACAAAATGACGCCTACGTTGCAATGCTGCCGCAGATGAAACGACCACTTGCACCTGAATTTCTACCACATACAGGAAATACTATTGACGCATGTCGAATACTTTATACACTATCCATGTAGGCCTATATGGGCTGGGACTACCAACGTAAACTTAGGCAGACAGAAGCGAAAAAGAACATTGAGTATTTATGTTTTGAAAGGAAGGAATAATGATGAAACAGACGGTTTTTGAAGCCTACATATCCCCTGACCAGGCCGGTGTCTCCTCCAAAGGTTTGGCAGCTTTCCTGGATGCAGCCGAAAAGGCGAAGGACAAGGTTCAGTTCCACAGCATGATCCTCCTGCGTCACGGCAAGCAGGTGTGTCGGTGGAACTGGGCGCCCTATGACGATCAGACGCCGCACATGCTGTATTCCCTGAGCAAATCCTTCACCTCTGCGGCAGCGGGTTTTGCGGTGGCAGAGGGACGGCTGCGCTGGGACAGTCCGGTCACGGAGATCCTGCCGGAGGAGGTGCCAGAGGAGAATCGTGAAGCGCTGCGGCAGGTGACGTTGGAAGCACTCCTGTGCATGGGGTCCGGATTGGAGGAATCCTCTGACTCGCCGTCTCCTGATTCCAAGATCACCTGGGCCCGCCATGTGCTGTCCCACAAGGTCAAGTATCCGCCAATGACGCACTTCCATTACAACACCTTCGGCACCTATCTTGTCTCCTGCATGGTGCAGAAGGTGGCCGGTATGACGATCCGTGATTACCTGACTCCCCGCCTGTTTGCTCCCCTGGGGATCGAAAAGCCGGAGTGGGACCTCTCGCCGGAGGGGATCTGCTGCGGCGGCTTTGGCCTGCACCTGACGTCAGAGAGCATCGCTCGCTTTGGCCAGTGCCTGCTGCAAAAGGGTGTTTGGCAGGGCAAACAGATCCTGCCTGCGGGTTGGGTCGAGCTGGCAACGAGAGAGCATATCGCCAACTACGATGGCGAGCGCCAGACGGGCAACGAGTGGGGCCAGGGCTATGGCTTCCAGTTCTGGCGCTGCATGGATGGCCGTTATCGCGGCGATGGCGCCTTTGGTCAGGTTTGCATGGTGGATGAGGCACGGGACGCTGTGTTGGCCGTCACCTGCGGTACCAGCGACATGGGCGCAGAATTTGCGTTGATCCGTGAGCATTTGTTCACAGCTTTTGATGCAGAACCCGGCACTCCTGCGGATCATGCAGCACTGAATGCCAAAGCAGCGCAGCTTAAGTATGATCTATCCTTCGATGATGACGGTACTTCTGAGGAGCTGCCGGAGGGTACTTTCAGGACCGAGTTTGAGGGCTATCCTGTCCTTCTGCAGCTGAGCAGCTTTGCTTTCAATATGATCCGCATGGAGCTGCGCTTCGGCGACCAGGAGCGCGACGCCTTTGAATTCTATCTTTCCAGAGGCAAGACCGCGCTTGTCGGTATCAATCCCTGGCAAAAGACGCGTTTCTTCGGCGGATATGTCTGGCATGACCACCAGCTGATCATTCATCTGCGCACAGTGGATGGCCCGGATACCATGTCGGGAGCATTCTCATGGACTGAAAAGCAGCTCACCTTTGACGGTATTGGTATAGGCTGCCCCGGCGGTCATGTTGTGTTTGAAAAAGTGTAAGCTGAGGTACAGAATCAACAAGCTGGGCTCCATGGCATATCGGATCGACGATCCAATGAATTATGAAGCAGCAAGCGTGCAGTTTGTCAAGTACAGATAATTGATCATAATGAACAAAAGGTTTTGCGCAAAGAGGAGAAAGAAAAATGAACGCAGCTTATGAACACAAGAATGAACTGACTTTTATTGGCTATCACACACAGATTGCTCCCGATGAGGGGTACAAAAAATGCCCGGAATTCTGGAACAAGGAATTCACAGCGAAATACGCCCATCTCTGGCAGACCATGAAGCCCGAAACACCGTTGGAAGCGGCGATCCTTGAGAACAGCATTGGCATGTATGCCATCTGCGCTGACGGCGAAAACGGCTTTGCTTATTGGATCGCAGGTCTTTACAAGGGCGGCGACGTGCCGGATGGACTGGAGCTTTTCACCTTTCCTGAAAGCGACTGGGCCATCTTCACGGCAAAGGGTCCGATCCCCGAAGCATTGCAGGCGCTCAACACACAGGTGTGGAACGAGTGGGCGCCGAAGGTGAAAACAATGTATGATATCGGCACATCCTCCCTTGAAATCTATTCTGCCGGAAATCCGAGGTCAGCAGATTACGAATGCGGTATTTGGGTGCCGATCCGGAAAAGAGCAGATTTGAAAATCTGCCAGAGCTGCGGTATGCCGATGGAATCGGAGGATGTTCTCGGCACCAACGCAGACGGCAGCCTGAATCCTGATTACTGCAAGTATTGCTATACTAACGGCGAGTTCATCGACAAGGTTTCGATGGAGGAGTATATCGAAATGTGCAGTCAGTATGGCGCACAGGCGGGTATGTCCAATGCGGAAATGAAAGCATACTGCGAAAAGCTGTTCCCGACGCTGAAACGCTGGAAATAACCTTCTTGACAACCCTGCCGCAACCTCCGATAATATGATTGACCAAGGAGGCGCTGCGCCTATGTATAAGCTGTTCATTGTTGAGGACGACACCGGAATCGCGTCAGCCATCCGGACGTTGACCGAAAGCTGGGGCTTTGACGTCCACATCTGCGAGGACTTCCGCCGCGTGACGGAGGAGTTTGCTGCTTATGAGCCGCACATTGTCCTATTGGATATCATGCTGCCCTTCGCCAATGGTTTTCATTGGTGCGCTGAGATCCGCAAGACCTCACGGGTGCCAATCATTTTCATTTCGTCTGCTGCCGATAACATGAACATCGTGATGGCGATGAACATGGGCGCGGATGACTTTATTGTCAAGCCCTTTGACGGCAATGTGCTGGTGGCCAAGCTGCAAGCCATGCTCCGCCGCAGCTATGACTATACCGCCCCTACACATGTGCTGAGTCATCGCGGCGCTTTCCTCAACACGGACGACAACACGCTGACGGTAAACGAACAGCGCATTGAACTGAGCAAGAACGAATACCGCATCTTGCTGTGCTTGATGGAGAGCAAGGGCAAGGTCGTGAGCCGCGAAACACTGATGGAGCGCCTGTGGGAGACGGATTCCTTTGTGGATGAGAATACGCTGACTGTGAATGTCAACCGTCTGCGCAAAAAGCTGGATGCCGCTGGACTGGCCGGCTTCATCACGACCAAATTCGGCGTGGGCTACCTGGTGGAGTGACGCAATGAAACGAGTGTTTGCATATTTGACAAGCAAATGCGTCATGCTTTGCTATTTGGCAATTGCTGTGGCAGTGTTTGCCACGGCCTTTGCGCTGTATCATTTGCCTGTGGAAGCTGTGCTGTATCCCGCTGCCATTGTCGTTTTCATCGGTATCATGTTTTTGATCGCAGATTATATGCATACCCGTGCAAAATGCCGGGAGCTGGAACGGATGGCAGCCATGGCAGCGGAAATGCTCCCTGATTTGCCCCAAACCGATACGTTGCCGGAAGCGAGTTGGGCGCAGCTGGTCACTAACATCCGAGATGAGCTAATCCGGACCAAAGCCGCCGCACGCAACGATTATCAGGACATGGTGGATTACTACACCGTGTGGGCGCATCAGATCAAGACGCCCATCGCATCCATGAAGCTGACGCTGCAAAACGAGGATAGCGAGCTTTCCCGTCAATTGCGCTCTGACCTTTTCCGCACACAGCAATATGTGGATATGGTGCTGGCATTTCTGCGGCTGGGTTCAGACAGCACGGACTATATGTTCCGCAGCATGAACCTGGACGAGATTATCCGCCCATCGGTGCGTAAGTTTGCACCGGAGTTCATCAGGCGCAGATTATCCCTGCACTATGAGCCAATCAACACAACACTTGTTACGGATGAAAAATGGCTGGCCTTCGTGCTGGAACAGCTGCTGTCCAATGCGCTCAAATATACACGCGATGGCAGCATCAGCATCCGTATGGCTGACGAAAAGACGCTGTGTATCGAGGACACAGGCATCGGCATTGCACCGGAGGATCTGCCGCGCGTGTTTGAGAAGGGCTACACTGGCTGCAATGGCCGCACGGACAAAAACGCCAGCGGATTGGGGCTGTACCTGTGCAAGCGGGTGTGCGAGCGGCTGAATATGGGCATCCATATGACCTCTCAATTAGGAGAAGGAACGCAGGTCTATTTGACGCTGCCGGAATAATCCTTACAGAAATGTAAGATTTGAAGCGGGAAATGTAAGCCGATTCGATGGCGTCGCATTCCCCGCTTTTGCTATCATATGCCTGTACCAAGCATACAGGAGGAAAATGCAATGTCGTTACTGGAAGTCAATCATCTGCAAAAGGTCTATGCCACTCGCTTTGGCGGCAACAAGGTGGAGGCACTCAAAAACGTCAATTTCACCGTGGAGGACGGCGAGTTTGTCGCCATCATGGGCGAGAGCGGCAGCGGCAAAACAACGCTGCTGAACATTCTGGCAGCACTGGACCGGCCCACCACCGGCAATGTGCTGCTGAAGGGCAAGGATTTCACCCAGATCAAAGAGGCTGAGGTGGCAGCTTTCCGCCGGGATCATCTGGGCTTTGTGTTCCAGGAGTTCAATCTGCTGGACACCTTCACCCTGGAGGACAATATCTATCTGCCGCTGGTGCTGGC
>R21__coassemble_1055_pt1 | contig 19822 bp, 17 predicted proteins | sample R21__metabat2_low_PE_059 | metagenome-assembled genome bin R21
CCCCAGGCCAAGCTGGACCGCGATTTCGGCAATGGCTTCGGCATCTCCATCGGCCGTCTGCGCGAGGATAAGATCTTCGATTATCGCTTTGTCTGCCTGAGCCACAACACCATCCGCGGCGCTGCCGGCGGCGGCATCCTGACCGCTGAGCTTTTGTGCCGGAAGGGTTATATTGAGCATCGAATCTGAGCGGGAAACAGTTCCTGCTGACAAATAGGAGGAATGACTATGCAGCCTTTGTTCACTGGTTGCGGCACTGCCCTGATTACCCCCTTCAAGAACGGTGAAATTGATTATCCGGCGCTGGATGCGCTCATCGAGAGCCAGATCGCAAACGGCGTGGATGCGCTGATCGCCGCCGGCACCACCGGCGAGCCTGCCACCATGACCTGGGAGGAGCATCTGGCTGTCATTCGCCGCGTGGTGGATGTGACCAATCATCGCGTGCCTGTGATCGCCGGTACCGGCAGCAACTGCACCCGTGAGGCAGTCGAGGCTGCCCGTCAGTCCAAGGAATTTGGCGCTGACGCTCAGCTGGTCGTGACTCCTTACTACAACAAGACCAGCCAGGAGGGCCTGGTGGCGCACTTCAACGCGATCGCTGACGCGGCCACGCTGCCCGTGATCGTGTACAACGTGCCCAGCCGCACCGGCCTGAACATTTCTCCCACCGCCCTGCAGCAGATCTGCAAGCACCCAAATGTCGTGGCCGTGAAGGAGGCCTCCAGCGATGTGGCCCAGGCCCTGGACAAGGTGCGCCTGGTGGGCGACGACGCCGTGTTCTACAGCGGCAATGACGATCTGGTGGTCCCGCTGATGAGCTGCGGCTTCAAGGGCGTGATCTCCGTGGTGTCCAACGTGGCGCCTGCTGCGACCTCTGAGATGACCCATCTGGCGCTGACCGGTGATTTTGTGGGCGCTTCTGCACTCCAGATGAAGCTGCTGCCCTTCATCAAGGCGCTGTTCTGCGAGACCAGCCCCATCCCGGTGAAGGCTGCTGCTGCAGCCATGGGCATTTGCGAGGATGAGCTGCGTCTGCCCCTGGTGCCCATGCAGGCCGCCAACCGCGAAAAGATGTATGCCATCATGCGCGAGCTGGGCCTGATCGCCTGAAAGGAACACACCTGATATGAAGATTTGGATCGTCGGCGCGGCCGGACACATGGGCCGCGCGGTGTATGAGCAGGTGAGGGCTGCCGGGCTGGACGTGGCCGGCGGTATTGACGCGGTGAATCCCGGCGACCTGCCCTTTGATGTGTATGCCAGCTTCGATGACGCGCCTGCCTGCGGTGACGCGATCATCGACTTCTCTCGTCCCGGCACGCTGGACGCCATGCTGCGCTATGCCACGGCGAACAAGCTGCCCTGCGTGATCGCTACCACCGGCTACTCCGAGGAGCAGCTGGCGGCCATCGACGAGGCGGCAAAGGTCATCCCGATCTTCCGTTCCGCCAATATGTCGATCGGCATTGCGCTCCTGCGCCAGCTGTCCCGCAAGGCGGCCGAGGTGCTGGGCGACGCCTTCGACGTGGAGATCGTCGAGGCGCACCACAACCGCAAGGTGGATGCCCCCAGCGGCACGGCCATCATGCTCTACGACGCGGTGAAGGACGCCTATGCCCAGCCCAAGGAGGCCAAGTGCGGCCGCGCAGGCAAGGACGCCAAGCGTCAGCCCAATGAGATCGGCATTCACGCTGTCCGCGGCGGCACGGTGACCGGCGAGCATGAGGTCATGTTCCTTGGACCGATGGAGCGCATCAGCCTGAGCCACAGCGCGGAGAGCCGCAGCGTGTTTGCGGTGGGCGCTGTGCGCGCGGCCCAGTTCCTGATCGGCAAGGAGCCCGGTATGTACAATATGGATGATATGCTCGCGTAAGCAGCGTCAAAGGCGGAGGGAACGTCCTCCGCTTTTTGCTTGTATTTCTTATGTTTATTGTTGCAGTTTGGACCGTCCTGTGCTATACTTACCCTACGATTCGTATCAGGCAGAGTAGCTGCTGACGCGTTAAGTGTCCATGAACGGGGAGTTGTCATGGAACGAAGCCGGGCGACCGGTGCGGTGTCAGCGGCGCATCCCGCTGCTGTATGTATACATGCTGCCTGTGTGGGTCGATAAGACACGACCGGGCGGCTTTTGGTGTACCCGGAGAAAGGAAACCTTTTGAAAAATCGTACTCTTCGGCTCTGTATCAATGGAATGATCATCGCGCTGTACTTTGTGTTGGCGAAGCTGACCATTCCGATCGGCAACCTGCACATCACGCTGGCGTCGCTGGCAGTGGTGGTGTCTGCCGCACTCTTTGGACCGGTGGATGGCTGCGTCACGGCCTTTGTGGGGGAATTTCTCATCCAGGCGCTGGGCCAGTACGGCCTGACGCCTACCACGCCCCTGTGGTGTCTGCCGCCGGTGCTGCGCACGCTGATCGTGGGCATCACCTGCTTGGTGCTGGACCGCAAGCGGGTGCCGGTGAAGACCGCCGTCATCTGGTTCTTTGCGGCGATGATCGTCGGCGCGCTGGCCACGACCATCGGCAATACGCTGGTCACCTGGCTGGACGCGGTGATCTTCAACTACTACAGCTGGGCCTATGTGTTTGGTCAGCTGACCATTCGTCTGATCACCGGTGTGGTCACGGCGGTGATCGTCGGCGTCATTACGGTGCCGCTGCTGCGCGCACTTCGCCAGATCAACGGAATCGGCGGGCTGCGCTGGTTTGTCAGCAGGGATAACAACAAGGAGGTCGCTTAACATGGATCGTCGCTCGGGCGACAAATCGGTCGCCATCAATGTTCGTGTGAGTCCTGAGGTGAAGCGTCAGGCGGAGGAAGTCCTGGAGCTTCTGGGCATTCCCATGTCCACGGCCATCGACATGTACCTTCGCCAGATCGCGCTGACCGGCAGCATTCCCTTTGAATTGACGCTCCCCGTCAATCTTGCCCATGTGCGCAGCCGCGAGGTCGAGCAGCGCGCCAAACAGGCAGAGGATCAGATGCACAGCGACTACCGCACCATGGCCCGCAGCAAGGTTCACAATTCTGACCTGCTTTCTGCCATGCGGGACACAAACCGTCATCGGAATGATGAATAATACGCAAGGATTCTGCGCATGAGAAAAGCCCCTGCACCGCGATAGCAACGGTGCAGGGGCTTGCTTGATGTTCTTTATTCCATGGAGATCAGGCTGAAGCAGGGGTAGATTGTGTTGCCTTCTTCGTTTTCGACGCTGTAGGAGCCGGTGCAGGTGCCGTAGACGGTGTGCTTGCTGTCAATGGACAGATTCGGTTCGTTGGGCGTGGTGACAACAACGATATTCTTGTAGCTGCCGTCCTTGTTCTGGTTCATGGCCATGAACATGATCCACTCGCTGCCCACCTGGGTGACGCTGGTCACGTAGAGGTCATAGCGCATGATCTTGCCGGTGTATCCGCCCAGCTTTTTGACCAGCGTGGCGTAGGCAGGCTTGATGGCGCTGGTCTTGGCGCGGGCGATCAGGTCCTCTGCGGTGACCGTGCGGGTGGCGACAGAGGTGAAGCGGCGGATGTCCAGGCCCTTCTTGGTGAAGGTCAGGACGATGTCATATTCACCCTCGGCAGCGGTGTCAATGGAGAAGCTGAACTTGCCGGAGTTATTGGTGCGGATCTGCTTATTGAAATTGACCGCGCCGGAGACGATGCACTGGATGGAGGTCTGCTTCATGGTGGTGCCGCTGATGACCAGCTTATCGCCGTCGATGACTTCTTCGGGCAGGGGATGATCGAAATTCACGGGCAGCAGCAGCTTCGAGTAGGTGGTGGGCTCGAATACATGGTCGCCAACCTCGGAATCGCCGTTCATCACGGTCAGAGAAATCAGCCACACGCCTTCCTGGGGCAGCTTCACATTGATGGAGAACTTGCCCTTGGCGTTGGCCGTGGCCTCGTACAGCAGCGGGTCAGGGGAGGACATGCGCATGGCGACGGCTACCAGACGCAGACCGGCGTCGCAGGTGCCCTCGATGGTGAACTTGCCGGTGTTGGTTTCCAGCGGAGGTTCGCTGGTGAAGCGGACCTCGGACACGACGTCGATCGGTTTGCTCAGCACTTTGTCGAAGCGCCAGGTGTTCATCAGGTTGTCAATCACCTTCAGATCAGCGTTTTTCAGCCCGCGGTCGAACACCTTCACGTCCACCGTGATGGTGTAACCGTTGCGGATGGTACGGCGGGCGTAGCCGCGATAGGTCTGACCGTCGACGGTCCGCTTGTATTTCAGCATCAGGAAGCGGCCATACTGGGCGGTCTTTTTCCATTCGGCGGACTGAATGGTGTAGCCCAGGTCCTTCCAGGCGTTCGAATTTTTGAGATAACCGGCGCGATAGGTGCTGCGCATGGCGGCGTCCTGCTGGTCCACATCAAAATACTGCTCGGCGTCCTCGTCCTGAACGGCGGTGATCTCAATGCATGTGTCACCGTCGGCGGTCCAAGCCTGGGCCAGCACGCCGCGCTCCGTCCACTCAGCCAGCAGGTCTTCCTCGGAGGTGTCGTGATTGGTCAGCCACTCCTGGTGCAATTGCAGATTATCCGGCAGCAGCAGGATAAAGCTGTCGGGAATCTCACAGGAGGCTCCGATTGTGTCGAAGGTGAGCGGTTCGGCAGCAGCGCCGGCGCACATCAGCAGACAACAGACTGCCATCAGGATCAGAACGATTTTGCGCATAGGTCAATGACCACCCTTCTGTAAATGGCCCAATGGGCCTGATAACCCAATTTTCTTTCCTATTATAGCACATGCGGGCCAGATACGCAAGAAAGAAATGTAACATAAACGCAACACAATTGTCGAAAAAATGACCCTGCACGCGGATCGTGCAGGGTTACAGGGCCTCGTTGACGTTATCTGTGAGGGAAAAACGATAGAACACGCGGCCGATCAGCATGTTGGCGCGGATAGGGCCGATGCGGCGCGAATCATGCGAGATGTCGCGGTTATCGCCAAAGACGAAGTATTCCTGAGGGCCGAGCTTGCGCGGCGGCAGATCGCGCGGATGACGATTATGGTTGGGGTCCAGATAATGTTCGCGGATCAGAGAGCCGTTGATATAGATCAAACCGTCGCGGATCTCAATTGTCTCGCCGGGCAGGCCGATCACGCGCTTGACAAATTGCTGACGGATCAGATGCATTTTTTTGGTACGCCAGCGCTTGGGGTAATGGCAGATGACGACGTCGCGCCGCCGAAACCGCCGGGTGCGCCGAACCAGCATCAGGTCACCGTCCCTGAGCGTTGGGTCCATGCTGCTGCCGCGGACGCGGACGGGAAAGAAGAAAAAGACGCGAAGTACCACCACGGCGGCGAGCAGGGTCAGAAGGATGACGTTAATCAAGCGGGACCTCCGGAATGATCGGGGACATTTCCGGTCCCTGAGTCAGCAGCTTTTTGCGGCGCTTGAGGAAGGTATCGCGATCCATCATGACGATGCGGCCGCACTTGCAGCACTTGATCTTGATGTCTGCGCCGGTACGGATCACGGTCCATTCGGTGGAGCCGCAGGGATGAGCCTTGCGCATCTGTACCAGATCGCCCAGGCGGATTTCTTCGACCATCGAATCATCTCCTTTGCGGAATTGTGGATATTATACCGTCTTTTGGAGGAAAACGCAAGCGGGGCTTGCACAAAGCAGAAATTCTGCCTATAATAACAGGGAAGGTGATCAACATGAGCAGTAATCAGCCAATCGGCGTTTTTGACAGCGGCGTGGGCGGCATCAGTACCCTTGGGGCGCTGCGAACCGTTTTGCCGAAGGAACATTTCATTTATTATGGCGACACGTCCCACGCGCCGTATGGCACCAAGCCGCAGGCGGAAGTGATGGGGTACATCCGAAATGTGATGGATTCGCTCCTGGCCCAGCGGGTGAAGGCGATCGTCATCGCCTGCAACACGGCGACAAGCGTGGCGGCAGCGACGCTGCGCGCAGAGCTGACGCTGCCCATCATTGGCATCGAGCCGGCGCTGAAGCCCGCGTCAGAGGCGCGGTGCGGCGGGCAGATCCTGGTGCTGGCGACGCCGGTCACGCTGGCGCTGCCCAAGTTTGAGCATTTGATGTCCCTCTACGGTGAGGGCGCGGTGCGAGTGCCCTGCCCAGGCTTGATGGAGCTGGTGGAGGCGGAGGATTTCGCGCAGGCAAAGCAATATCTGATCGATCTTTTTTCAGCCTATGATATGAATCAGGTCGATGCGGTGGTGCTTGGCTGCACGCACTATGTTTTCCTGCGGCCTGTGCTGGCGGAGATCCTGCCGGAGCGGGTCAAGGTCATGGACGGCAACCTCGGTACGGCACGCCAGCTGGGGCGGGTGCTGGATCAGTGTGGGCTGCTCTGTACGCATGAGCATGGCTGTGTCGATTATCAAACCAGCGGCGACGCGTCAGTGGTTCTGCCGCAAATGGAACGATTGATGGTGCGCTCAATGAAAATAATGGGCGATATGGGAAAATAACACCCAATTTCAACAATGGATTATTATGAAAACTTGCCAAAGATGAGCCTTGTACAAAAACAAGGCTTTTCTTTTGGTGATTCTTATGATACAATAGAACCAACGCGGGGAGTGCCCCGTAAATCGTTAAAAACCAAGGGAAAAGTGTATCAAAATTTCAAAAGGAGGAACGGAACATGGCAGATTATATTACCACAAACATCCGAAACATCGCCCTCATGGGACACGGCGGCGAGGGCAAGACCACGCTGGTGGAAGCTATGCTCTACGCCGCGCACATCACCGACCGTCAGGGCAAGGTCGAGGACGGCACCACCGTGACCGACTTTGAGCCCGAAGAGATCAAGCGCCGCTGCTCGATCTCTGCCGCCACCGCCCCCATCGACTGGGCTGGCAAGATGCTGAACGTGATCGACGTTCCCGGCTACTTTGACTTTATCGGTGAGATGACCGGCCCGCTGCGCGTGGTGGAGACCGCCGCAATCGTGGTCAGCGCCGTCACCGGCTTCAATGTTGGCGCGGAGAAGGCATTCAAGTATGCCGTCAAGAGCGGCGTTGGCCGTATGTTTATCGTCAATCAGATGGACCGCGATCATGCGTCCTTTGAAAAAGTGACCCAGCAGCTGCGCGAGCGTCACGGCTCCTGCGTCGTGCCTGTGCTGCTGCCCCTGGGAGACGGCGCGACATTCCGCGGCGTGGTGAACGTCCTGGACAAAAAGGCCTATGAAGGCGCCTATGACAAGAGCGTCGAAGTGCCGATGCCTGAAGACATGAAGAGCAAGGTCGAGACCGCTTTCGAGTACCTGACTGAGCAGGCCGCCGCCGCTGACGACGATCTGATGATGAAGTACCTGGAAGGCGAAGAGCTGACCTACGAGGAGATCCTGACCGGCTTCCACAAGGGCATGAAGGACGGCAGCATCGTTCCCGTCGTTGCCTGCTCTGCGCTGACTGGCGTGGGTATTGCCCGCATGATGGACCTGATGGCCAAGTATTTCCCGTCTCCCGCGCACGTGGGCATTGAGCATGACGGCTTCAATCCCCGCACCGGCGAGGCGCAGGTCCGCGTCTGCACCGACGATCAGCCCTTCTCTGCTTTCGTCTACAAGACTATCGCTGACCCTTATGTGGGCAAGCTGTCCCTGTTCCGCATTTTCTCCGGCAAGCTGACCAGCAGCACCATCCTGTACAACGTCAACAAGGACAAGACCGAGAAGTCCGGCGGCATCTGCATCCTGCGCGGCAAGAAGCAGGTCGCCAAGGACAGCCTGCATGCGGGCGATCTGGGTGCTTTCTCCAAGCTGCAGTTCACTCAGACCGGCGACACGCTGGCTGATTACAACAATCCCATCCAGTATCCCACGCTGGCGTTCCCCAAGCCCTGCCTGAGCCGCGCCGTCTATGCTGCGAAGCAGGGTGAGGAGGACAAGGTGTTCTCCGGCCTGGCCCGTCTGATGGAGGAGGATCCCTCCTTGTCTCTGGTCAAGAATGTGGAGACCACCGAGACCCTGATCTCCGGCCAGGGCGAGATGCATCTGGACGTGATCAAGAACAAGCTGGAGGCCAAGTTCGGCGCCAAGGCTGTGCTGGCCGCGCCCAAAATCCCGTATCGTGAAACCATCCGCAAGACCGTCAGCGTCCAGGGCCGCCACAAGAAGCAGTCCGGCGGTCACGGCCAGTTCGGTGACGTTTGGATCGAGTTCAGCCCGATCTTCGATGGCGAGGAAGATTTCGAGTTTGTGGATGCTGTCGTCGGCGGCGCCGTCCCGCGCAACTTCATTCCCTCCGTTGAGAAGGGTCTGCGCGAGAACATTGTGCATGGCGTGCTGGCTGGCTATCCCATGGTGCATCTGCGCGCTAAGCTGTACGATGGCTCCTACCATCCCGTGGACAGCTCCGAAATGGCCTTCAAGACGGCTGCTCGTCTGGCCTACAAGAAGGGCTGCATGGATGCAAGTCCCGTTCTGCTGGAGCCCATCATGCACGTGGAAGTTACCGTGCCGGATGAGTACATGGGCGATATCATGGGCGACGTCAACAAGCGCCGCGGCCGCATTATCGGCATGAACCAGGAGAACGGTGCTCAGCTGGTTGTGGCTGAGGTTCCCCAGGCTGAGATGCAGACCTACGCGACGGATCTGCGTTCCATGACCCAGGCTCGCGGCAGCTTCACCATGGCGTTTGAGCGCTATGAGGAAGTGCCGGCGATGGTTGCCGAAAAGATCATCGCTTCTGCCGAGAAGATCGACGACGGCGACGACGAATAATTCAACAAGCCCTTCATGGACGCTGTGCGCATGAAGGGCAAATCGGGCAGGATCAGGCGTTTATGCCTGGTCCTGCTTTTGCTTGCAGAATGGATGGGGGAATCACAAACTGGAATGGTCAGCGAAAAGAACGACGCAGGGAAAAATGAAAAAAACTTTGGAAACCTATTGACAAGAGTGCCAAGATGGTGTATTATATATTTCGTCGCCAAGAGGTGACGGAAATGTCGCGGGGTAGAGCAGCTTGGTAGCTCGTCGGGCTCATAACCCGGAGGTCGTAGGTTCAAGTCCTACCCCCGCAACCATATGTGGCTCAATAGCTCAGCTGGCTAGAGCATTCGGTTCATACCCGGAGTGTCATAGGTTCGAATCCTATTTGAGCCACTTACCGCAAATCCTTACAGAATGAGGGTTTGCGGTTTTTCTTTGCTCTTTTGCCAACGCGTTCAGAAAAGTCAGGACAGTATGCAGGAACGTATGTAGTGTTGCGTTATGCAAGCACACTTGCGAAGTGATGCGCTGCCAAGTGTGGTTATAGAATGTCCATTCATGGCGGTAGAGAAATATGCCAACTTTTTTCCGAATCACCGTGGATTCTGGTTTGCATAAGCGTATATAAAGGCGTCAGGCGACAAGAAAGCCTCCTGACAGAAACAAAAAGAAACGCCCACTGAGGCGAGGAGGAAAATACGATGAAACGCTTTACTGCTATCCTGGCTGCACTGATGATCGCTATCCTGGCTATTATCCCCATGACCGGTGCAATGGCCGAGAGCAACAACTCTCCACTTTATATCGTGGCCGAAAACGGCAAGACCGTAAACATGCGCAATAACCCCAACGGTTCTGTTATTGCCCGTCTGGGCGTTGGCAAGCCCGTCACCATGATCAGCGACCTTGGCAACGGCTGGACGAAGGTCAGCGCTAAGGTGGAGGGCAAGACCATGAAGGGTTATGTCATGAATGAGTTCCTGAGCAAAAAAGACCCCACCGAAGCCCCTCAGAACTTTGTCAAGGTCAACCACTTCAAGGTGACTGTCACCCCCAGCAACGGTGCTAACGGACATGTTAACCTGCGTGCCAAGGCCACTGTCAATTCCACCTGCCTGCGCTATCTGCAGAAGGATGAAGTCCTCACCGTGATCGCCGAGAGCAATGCCTGGTATCAGGTTCGCACTGCCGCCGGTACCAATGGATATGTGGTCAAGGCATTCGTCACCAAGTAATGATTCTGATATGAACAAAATGAAGATGAGAACCATGCTGAACCGGGCTGATTTTTCCATGGAGACCGACTTGAAGGCGCACCTTCGTATCCAAATGTCTGGTGCTAAGATCGTGGCGTTCCCCACGCGTCACCAGCTGGAAGATGATGAACTGGCGTGTGCGAATGCTGCCGGTGTGATTTACAAACAAAAAATGCCAGCTGGATGCGAATGAAATGACCGCGGATAGCTGTTTGCAAAAAAGTACAATTAAATGTCAGGAAGGAAAACCTCCTGCACGAAGAAACAAGAGAGGATGATAACTATGAAAAAAATTGATTGCACTGATGCTGTGTTTGACCACCATGCTGCTGGGCTCCCTGGCACTGGCTGAGTGTCCCAACGAGACTGTGCTGCCGGACTATACCGTGACCATGGACGAAATGCCTGCCGGTTATGAAATGCAGACCCTGGAAACCGAGCTGGGTACTTATCTGGTGGCGGACAAGGTTCCCGAAGTCTATCCTGCCATAGCAGGCGGTTGGAACTTGAACGCCGACCCGGACAACGATACGCTGGAGATTTTCTACAAGGCCGCCGGTGACGGCACCGAGTTGCAGCCTATGGCGCTGCTGGGCACCCAGGTGGTGGCCGGTACCAACTATGCTGTGCTGTGCGCAGACGCCGAGGGTTGGAAGATCGCCTATGTCTATGCTGCGCTGGACGGAACTGCTACCCTGGAGCGTGTGCAGATGCTGCTGCCTATGGGCGAGCAGCCTGGCGCCTGGCAGATCATGACCCCTGAATGTGACGACTATGACACCGCTTATGAAAAGACCAGCGAAGCGCTGAACAACATGCTGGGCGCCTCCTATGACCAGAAGACTCTGCTGGCTTCCCAACTGGTCAACGGTACCAATTATGCCGTGCTGGCCCGTAAGACGCTGGTCACTGCCGAGCCCATCGCCAACTGGGCGCTGGTGACTGTACATGTGGATTTTGACGGTAATGCCTCCGTCATTGATGTTCAGGATGTCGGGCTGAGCCTGGCTGAATAATTCTGCCTTTCCGTCCGGAATTTGTGCTTACTCCTGCACGCTGCCATCCTTCCATATGGCAGCTCCCCTGTATCAATGAGACCGGAAAATTGAATAACGGAAAAACAAATCATGCCCCGACATACACATCTGCGTTATGCCGGGGCATAATTGTATAATGGTTGTTTATTGTCCAACCCGTCCGGCGAAATCCGCCTCATTCCATCCTTCTTTGGCAAGATTGAAAACCGCCCATGCCTTCGGCCAACCTGCATAGAAAGCCACATGGGTAATGATAGCAGCGATCTCCTTTTGCGTCACGCCTTGGCATTGACCAGATGATATTTCGGGGAAGAATCCGTGATGCCAGAGGCCATCAGCGCCACGACCGTAATGATACAGCGGGTCTTGACGTCAATATCCTGATTGTTCCAGTTTTCCCCGAAAAGAATGTCGTCATTGTAATGCGCGAAATCCGGGGCAAATTCTCCAAGCGCTGATCTTCCAGCGGTCTGTACGATTTTTTCTGCCATTTTCAATTCTCCTTGCTTTCTTTTTTGACTGCTCGCAGCAGGAACGCCATGTTTTCAATCTGCTGACCTACGACCATCTTGTGGACACCAGTGCAGAAAGCGGTCTTGTTTTCCGGCCGCTGGACCCGCCGCTGCAAACAGAGATCTTCCTGACCTGGAAAAAGCGAGAGGTCTTTACGCCCATCGGACAGCGATTCATCGCTCAGATCAGCGATGAAAAGGAAATCGAAACAAAGCTTTCAGATTTGATTTGAAAGAGAATGATTGTATGATATAATCAAGATGAGTAGTTCCATGAATATTGCCGGGGACAGGTCATTGTTTCCGGAGACGGCTGGACAATGCATTCGATTGCAGTGGTGGATGACGATACAGATTGGAGACTTGCAATATGGCAGCGATCACACATTTCCTGACGGATTGGTCTTTTGCGATGGGGGACAGCGCGGCTTCCCTGGAACATGCGCAGCCGGTCCGTGTTCCGCACACCTGGAGCATCGATGAGGTGGGGCAGTACCACGTGGGAACGGGTTGGTACCGAACGGTCATTCCAGCTTCCGTGCTCGCCGCAGGAGAACGTGCCTTCCTTCATTTTCATGGTATCTATCGTGACGCTGATGTGTATGTCAATGATCAATGGATCGGTCAGCACAAAGGCTCCGGTTATACGCCTTTCACCCTGGAAATCACCCAAGCGCAGCAAAAGGGCGGCGACGCCATCATCACCGTGCGGGCCGACAACCGTTTTTCCACCGAGGCGCTCCCGTATGACAAGAGCTTTGACTGGTCCAACGACGGCGGCATTTATCGACCCGTGGAGCTGTGGCTGACCGGTTCCACCCGAATCAATGACTGCGTGATCCAGGCCAGGCCTGTCATTGCTGCCTTCGGGACGCGTCAGATGACAGGTGATGCGCTGCTGGGTATTGAGATGCAGCTGGACATCAGCGCTCCGGTCAAGGTCGCCTGGGCGCTGTATCGCGGCGCGGATGACAGCATGACGCCCATCCAGCCTGAAGCTGTGTTATCCGGCTCAGAGGTCTGTGAAGGCGCTCTATCCCTGTCGCTGACGCTGAACGATGTGACCTACTGGCATTTTGACACGCCCGAATTGTACACCCTGCAAATCTGTGTGCTCGATGCAGAAGGCCGCGTGTCCGACCAACTGACGCGCGTGATCGGCTTCCGCGAATTGAAGCTCAAGGGAGAAAACTGGTCACTGAACGGCGAATACGTTCGCCTGCCAGGCATGGAATGGATGCCGGGATCAGACCCGGTCTGCGGCAGCGCGGAGAGCGCTGTCGATCAGCAGCGGATGCTGCGCCTCCTGCGTGAAAGCAACAGCATCCTGACCCGCTTCCACTGGCAGCAGGATGATCAGGTCTTTGACTGGTGCGACCGCCACGGCATTCTGGTGCAGGAGGAGCTTCCGTTCTGGGGCAAGATGCCCGAGGGCGACCCGGAAAAGCTCTGGCCGGTCATCACCATACAGCTGGAGGAAATGATCCGGGCGCATCGTCATCATCCGTGCATCATTTCGTGGGGCGTTGGCAATGAGCTGTCGGGACACACCTGGCCGGTGCAGCATTATGTCAGGCGGGCTGCTGCTTTTGCCCATGCGATGGACCCGGACCGCCTGGTGAACTATGTGACGAACACCGCCTGGAAGGCCTTCGACTATGACGCCACCGGCGACGGCGATGTGCTGATGATCAACGATTATATCGGCACCTGGGAGCCCAAGCTGGATCAGCGAGCCTCCTGGGACGCACTGCTGGCTGCACGCCCGGGCCGCGCTTTCCTGCCCTCGGAGTTTGGACTGTGTGAACCGGCGTTTGCAGGAGGCGACGCAGAGCGCGAACGGATCTTCCTGGCAAAGACCAATTTCTATCGCAAGATCCCTTCCATCGTCGGCACGATCTATTTCTGCCTGAATGATTATCGGACGCACATGGGCGAGGAAGGTCAGGGCCGCCTCTGTCGTCGGGTACACGGTTCGGCCTCCCTGACCGGCGAGCCAAAGCCCTCTTACTATACGGTTCAGCGCGAGTATGCGCCCTTCATCGTCCAGCGCGAGAATCAGGGGCTGCTGCTGACCTGCCGGGCAGACCTTCCCAGGTACACCGTTTCAGGCTATACGATCACGGATGGCATGCGCACGCTCACGATCCCAACGCTCAAGCCCGGCGAAAAATGGCTATGTGATTCGCTGGATTTGGGCCGAACGCTCACCATCCGCCGCCCCAACGGCGACACGGTGCTGGCGCTGCAAGTTTGAAGCATATGATCCAATGATACAGAGGAGGACAAAACAATGAAGCCTTTTATCCACGGTGCCAACCCCTACATGCCCCTGTGGGAGCACGTCCCGGACGGGGAGCCGCGCGTGTTTGAACACAATGGCGAGAAGCGTGTCTATGTCTATGGCTCACACGACATTGAACGGACCCAGTATTGCGGACGGAACTATGTGGTATGGTCTGCTCCGGTGACCGATCTGACGGATTGGCATTATCACGGGGTAGCGTACGAAACGCACTATGATTCTGTGCTGTATGCGCCGGACGTGGTGAAGAAGGGTGATACCTATTACATGTACGCGGCCGAAAGATGCGGCAGTCTAATCGTGGTTGCATCCGCCAAAACGCCTTGGGGTCCATTTGAGAATCCGGTGGAAACCAAGTTGGCCTTCGATCCCGGCATGCTGGTGGACGACGATGGCCGGGCCTACGCCTACTGGGGCGGCTGTGCGGCCCCCTGCTACATTGCTGAACTGGAGGAGGACATGGCCACCATCAAGGAGGACACGCTGGTCAGCAACCCGATGGGCCACTCCACCTGCCCGTGGGACCCCAGGGACGATGGCCATATCGACTTGATGGATGGCTTCTTTGAGGCATCCAGCCCCCGAAAGGTCATGGGCAAGTATGTCTATATCTACTCCAAGCGCTATGAGAAGCCCATCCCGGAGTTTGGCGTGTATGAGCCCTGCAACGGCTTCCTGTCCTATAAGTTTGCCGATTCGCCTTTCGGCCCCTTCAGGGACGGCGGCGACATCAGCTTCAACGGCGGCGAGATCCTCCGCATGGCGGACGGCACCGGCACCATGACCTATCAGTGGGGCAACAACCACGGCTCGATCATGGAAGTCAATGGCCAATGGTATGTTTTCTACCATCGTCAGACCGGCTTGAACGAGTTTTCCCGTCAGGCGATGCTGGAACCCATCGACGTCGCCATGGGTAAGGATGGACGGCTGTTCATCGGCGCGATCCGCTATATCGCTGGGGAACCGGTATCCTCCGGCGTGGTGGAAATGACGTCGCAGGGTGCCCACATCAACGGTATGGACGCCCGCAAGTGGATCTCCGCCGGTTACGCCTGCCATATCCACGGCAGCAGGCTCCGCGCCTATGTGCAGCCGGTGTATGAGCAGGACGACGACGTATCCAGCCCCATCGTAGGCATTACCGGCGGGACAACGGTCGGCTTCCGCTATCTTCAGTTTGGCGCTAACAGGCCTCAAAACGTGACGGTGGTGCTGGGTGAAGCTGTCAACTGCAAGGTGCATGTGCGGCTCGACAGCTGTAACGGCCGCATCGTGTCCACCATCGACTGCAAGGACGGCGCTGCCGAATGGACGGCCCCGGTGAACGCCGGTGTGATCGGCAAGCATGCAGTGTACTTCGAATTCCTCTGCGAAGGCGACAAGGCCGTGGTCTTTGACCGGTTTACGTTTGACTGACGTTCCTGTGTGGATCATGTGCGAATGTGATGTTTTGTGTCATGACAGTCCGTATGCCGCCGGTTGATTGACCGGGAAAGGACGCGCCGGAACACAGAATTGAATCAGAAGCAATGCAAAACGCAGTTATGAAATCGCAAAAGAATGATCAATTGCGATCCATAACTGCGTTGTTTGCTTGTGCGGTAATATGTATGATTACTCGTAGATCGTGCGGCCCTTGGCATCCTTCACGCCGGAGAGGCGATAGAAGAAGGTGTTCGTGATGTCGCACCATTCGCGGGCGTTTGCAAGCTGGATCTCGAGACGGGCGCGGACCTCATCACGGTCGGGTTCGGGAAGATCCAACGCGCCCAGCGTCAGAGCCATCTGCTGGGTTTCGGTCAGGCCTTCAAAGTGGTCATCATAGAGGCGCTGGATCAGGGTGCGGCCGTCGCGCATCACATAATCGTAGGGCAGGCGATGGAAAAACAGCAGCAGATTGTCCGGGCATGTCGCGAGATCGGCGTACAGAGAACGCAGCGGCTCCCCATACTGCTCGGTGTAACCGGTGCCCTTGGCGGTGCGGTCAATGCCGACAGCCTCGCGGTTCGCACGGTGATAGGTGCCCCAGGCCTGATATTCGTAGCCGCTCGGGTTGGGACCGTAATGCGAGTTGGGCGTCACCATCCAGCACAGGCCGAGATTGGCAGCATACTTCTCATAAATGCCGCGGCTGCGCAGCATCACATCCGTCAGTTCGTCCTCCTGCTCCTTCGGCAGCGCGTAGGACAGACGGGCCCACAGGCGCAGGCTTTCCTCGGGGCTGATGGTCGGGTCCCAGGCCAGCAGTCCGTAGCCAAACAGATTCGCTGCTGCAAAGGGATGACCCGTGTAGTTATCGTCGCGGCCAAGATTGCTCACTGCGGCGATCGACATGATCTTGTCGGCGGGCATCACGTCGAAGGTTTCCTTCCACATCGGCTGCATGGCGAAAATGTCGCGCTGCTGACCGGTGTATTCCTGGGCAAGCTGGAACTCGATGGCCAGGTTGGTGTTCGGCATGGCCAGCAGGGTGGGGGAGATCGCCTCGCGGACCTGGAAGTCATACGGGCCGTTCTTCACCTGCAAGATCACGTTGTCGTCAAACTGACCGTCCAGCCAGACGTAATGCTGATAGGCTGCCATGGGGCGGTCGGTGGTCTGGTCACGCCAGTCCTGCTGGCAGTTGTACACAAAGCAGCGCCAGATCAGTTTGCCGCCGTAGGGCTTGATGGCGCGGGCGAGCATGTTGGCGCCCTCGGCATGGTTGCGGCCATAGCTGAACGGGCCGGGGCGATGCTCGCTGTCCGCCTTCACCAGGAAACCGGCCAGATCCGGAATGGTGTCCCAGACGATCTTGGCCTGATTGGCCCACCATTGCTGGACACGCTCATCCAGCGGATCGGCGGTGGGGATGCCATGGCGCATGGGCTGAGAGTAGTCGATACTCACCATCAGGCGAACGCCAAAGGGGCGCAGAATGTCGGCAAATCTCGCCAGCTCAGGCAGCAGGTCCTCGATCAGACCCTGGGCAGGCTCGTGAACATTCACGTTGTTGATGCACAGCACGTTCAGGCCGACGGAGGCCAGCATACGGCCAAGCTGACGGATCCTGGCAGGATCATAATCAAACTTGTTCGCCTCAAACCACAGGGAGCGACCGGCATAGCCACGCTCGATGTCGCCGGACATGTTGTCCCAGCAGTTGATCATGCGCATCGAATAGCGGGGCGCGGTGGAGCCGGGAATGGACCAGCCGGCCTTGCGGGCCATGATCAGTGCATAGGCGCCGTACAGCACGCCGGTCGCGCCGCCGGTGACGGTCACCTTGCCGTCGGTTTCGGCAATGGCGTAGGCGTCGCCCATGTCAGGCTGCTCACACAGCGTTACGTTCACATCCGGCAGTCCCTGATTCAGCTCGAAACGGGCCACCTGGGCAGGGGAGGTGAAATCGGCAGGAATATCATTCGTCAAAAAAGGCAGCCAGGAAAGGCGCTTGTTGCTCATCGGAAGAAACCTTCCTTTCGTTAGGAAAAATTCGCATTCATTATATCATGCACGGTTTGACAAAACAAGTGCAAATAGATAGAAAAACAAATTCGGATAGTCCACAAGGAATCAAATGAGGAGACGGCGAAATCTGTAAGAAATATAATGTTGATTGAAGGAGGCAGGCTTATGGCGTTTCGGGCAAACGAGGTCATGCCTGGCGTTTATCATATTCAGGACTGCATGGGTGTGTGCATGACGCTGCTGACGGGCAGTAAGTCGGCGCTGCTGGTGGATACCGGCTACGGGGTGGAGGATGTGGCGGCGTATGTGCGAACGCTGACGGACAAGCCGTTGACGGTCATTGTGACCCATGCGCACCATGATCATGCGCTGGGCGCCATGCATTTTGCACATACGTTGATGTTTCCGCAGGACCTGGCGGACTTTGACACCTATACGGGCGAGTATCAGCGGCAGCGCGTGCTGACCTCTGCGCATGCAAAGGGGATCGCGGTGGATGACGCGGCATATCTGGCTAAGCCGATTGCGAAGCCCGGTGAGCTGTGCGAGCAGTCGATGGATCTTGGCGGGCTGACGGCACAGATCATGCTGTGCCCGGGACATACACCGGGCTCTGCTGTGGTATATGTGCCGGAGAAAAAGCTGCTTTTGTCCGGCGACGACTGGAATCCTTGCACATGGCTGTTCTTCCCGGCAGCGCTGGGCGCGAAGGCGTATCGTGCCAACGTGACGAAGCTGATGGAACTGCCCTTTGAGCATGTGCTGTGCTCGCATCAGCCGGTTCTGTTTGAACGGGCGAAGATGGCGGGTTTCGTCGAGCATTTGAATGATGACAACCTGCGGGCCGCTCCGGCGGTCGATATCGCACCCTATGAGGCCATCGACACCCATCAGGCGGACATGGGTGATGGGCAAATCTTTGTGTTTGACTGGCAGAAAGCCGGTTTGGAGTAAAGGAGAGAGAGCAATGAAGCAAAATGATATTCAGGTGAAGGCAGGCGACCGTGCGCAGTTCAACAACAACGCGGCGTTCTGCGTCGGCACGGGCCGCATGGGTTTGGCCATGCAGCGCGAGTACATGGATCAGCTCGAAATGGTGCAGAACATCTGCCACTTCAAGCACATCCGCGGCCACGGTCTGTTCTGCGAGGATATGAGCATCTATCAGCCCTACAAGGATGCGGAGGGCGTGGAGCACGACGCCTATTGCTTCACGTATTTGGACCGTGTGATGGATGACTACAAGGCGCGTCATATTAAGCCCTTCATTGAACTGGGCTTCATGCCAGGCCAGATGGCCAGCGGCACCCAGACCATCTTCTACTGGAAGGGCAATACCACGCCTCCTGCCGATGAAAGCAAGTGGGTCAACCTGGTCAAGGCGACCTTGCAGCATCTGGTGGACCGCTATGGCGCCGACGAGGTTGTGACCTGGCCCATCGAGGTCTGGAACGAGCCGAACCTGCCGGGATTCTGGGAGAACGCTGACCGCCCGAAGTATCTGCGGCTGTATGAGATCACTGCGCCTGCTGTGAAGGAAGTGCTGCCTGGTCTGCGCGTGGGCGGTCCTGCGGTGTGCGGTGGTCCCAGCTCCTTTGATTGGATCCGTGATTTCCTGACCTTCTGCCGTGACAAGAAGCTGCCCGTCGATTTCCTGACCCGTCATGCCTACATGGGCAATACGCCCGAACACAAGGGCCGCTACCTCTATCATGAGATGCGCACCGTGGCCGATGTCTATGACGAGATGGAGACCACCCGCGAGATCATCGACAGCTTCCCCGAATATGCGGGCATGGAAATGCACATCACCGAGTTCAACACCAGCTACAACCCCTTCTGTCCGATCCATGACACCAACCTGAACGCAGCCTATGTGGCGGGTCTGCTGGGCTGCCTGGGCGATCTGGCAGCGTCCTACAGCTACTGGACCTTCGGCGATGTGTTTGAGGAACAGGGCGTGCCTTCCAAGCCCTTCCACGGCGGCTTCGGCATGCTGGCAAACCAGATGATTCCCAAGCCCACGCTGTGGACCTTCGATTTCTTCAACAACCTGACCGGCGAGCCCGTGTATCGCGATGACAGCACCGTCATTATGAAGCGTGCCGACGGCAGCTTTGAGGGTGTAACGTGGAACCTGTGTCGTGAGAGCCGCGAGGTGATGACTGTAAATGTCAAGCTGCCCGGCGATGGCCGCTATACGCTGCTGACCCGCACGGTTGATGAAGCCTGCTGCAACCCGCTCAAGGTTTGGCATGAAATGGGCGAACCTGGCTCCCTGACGGACCGGCAGCTGGCCTTCCTGCGTGAAAGCGCACATCCGGCGAACGCCTCCGCGGTGGTGGAGGCCAAGAATGGCGAGGCGGCCTTCGGGCTGATGCTGGGTGAGAATGCGGTGGTGCATTTCACCTTGACGCCCTTCAAGCTCCAGCCTGAATATGGTTATGACTACGAGTGGTACTGCTACAATCATGCTTGATTGACGCAAAAGCGCATTTCCCGAAACGGGAGATGCGCTTTTCTCA
>R21__coassemble_1061_pt1 | contig 19735 bp, 14 predicted proteins | sample R21__metabat2_low_PE_059 | metagenome-assembled genome bin R21
TGCTCTTTTTGCTTCCTCTTTTTTCTCCTTAGCCTAACTTTCCGTGAAGAACCAAGTTTTCAACGTCTATCTTTCTCTCTTCACAAAGTGTTTTTATTCTCTTGATGCTTTCAGATGCCAGCCTCGCATCAGCAATAACGACCTGTTGAATATGATATTGTTCAATGGCTCGTTCTAGGTTGTCCATACCTCCAACAACCGGCATACCATTCAAATACCGATTGGGTGTAGTATCCGTGGCATCCAACATACATACCGCAGTTTGATTGGTAGAAGCATCCACTTTTGTTCTGGCAAATCGCCCTAAGCCGTCTACACCAATAATCATCGTTCGCTTGACTTGATCATCTTTGATAATATGATTGTTTCGCTCAAGAAGGTAAAGTCGATAGCCGAAACGACTAACAAAAATCAATCCGCTCTGGATAATGGGGCTGAGAAGATACACCGATAGCGGCATTTGTCCGAAGAATACAAATGTCATTGCTACATACGCCACATCTGTTAATAAACTCGCACAGAGGACATTCAGAACGTCGTGTCCATCAGCATATTCCCACATCGTGTTATACAGGTGGGAGAAATAGAAAATCACAAGGCTGATAATCGTAAATACAGGCAACGCATTCCAGAAAATCGGAATATACTGCTCGGCACCATTATGGAATTCAAATCGGACATAGAATCTCAAAATGATTGCCAGAAACACCGCCGCATTCACGGCGATTGCATCATAGAGTACCATGACGATCTTAACAAGCGTCGCATGCCCACGTTCGTTTTTGCTGTTTTCCATATAATTCAACCTCTCTTTCGAGATGTGTTTTTCACTTCTTGTAATAATATACCGGCTTAATTGATCTACTGCCAGCATCCTTCATTCCAGATATTTACTCGGTCAAGTGGCAACGCCACCTACTACAGCTCGGTCAAGTGGCAACGCTTGGTACTCTGATTGACTTTCAGCCAACTTTTTCGCTGTTCAAAGATGCTGCGAAATAACTGGCCTTTTCTGATGAAAATTTCCGGCCTTTTCGCAAGGAATTTCACGCATGTATGTAAATATTGTTATTATAGCATCCCATATGCGACATTTTACGTGTTTTTCGGCATCATTAGGCGTTTTTTCCCTATTTGACTGGTATTTATGCCTGTCAAACAGCCTTCCAAATTTGCCCAAATTATAATGTTGCTTTCGGCTTATTTTATTACCATTTCGATCATTGTTATATATGGTCATTTATGCTACCATTTGCTTCCAAATAGGACGGCCTTCAGCATTAATGCCGCTGATAGCTTCCAGAATCTCCGTGGGACAACTCTTGCCATGCTCTGGAACATACAGCGGTTTATGGTCATCACGAACCTGTTGGCACATTGCATCCTCGTCGATAATCAAAGCGCTTAGCCAGTAGTTAGGTTCACACTTGTCAGCATCAAAGGGATTCATGGAGACAGGGAGTCCCTTTAGGCCTTCCTTATAGCGTTCATATATGGTCTTCTTCTGTTCAATGTGCTCTTCAAGATGATGATACTGACCTCGGATGACGCCCGCGATTACGTTGCTCATGCGGTAATTGTAACCGACTTCTTCATGCTGATACCAAGCTGCATTCTCACGTGCTTGAGTAGACCATTTTCTGACCTTGTTCGCAACAGTGATGTCGTTTGTCAGCAGACAGCCGCCGGAACTTCCGGTAATAATCTTGTTGCCATTATAAGAAATCGCCGAATAATCACCAAAGCTACCGCAAGGACGGCCTTCCCAGGTAGCCCCCATGGCCTCAGCAGCATCCTCTATCAGTAAAGCACCATGCTTTTCGCAGATTTCCTTGATCCTCCGGATGTTTCCACTGAAGCCATACAACTCAGCACACACAACCTGCTTAACCTCCGGATACAGTTCGAAGGCTTTCTCCAACGCGTCAGGGTCCATATTCCAGGAATCGCGTTCGGTATCAATAAAGATTGGGGAACCGCCCTCGTACACCACCGGGTTCAGGGTCGCAGCGAAAGTAAGGTCACTACAGAAAACGCTTCTTCCCTCGATTGCTCCATGACCGATTGCAGGTTTTCCATACAGACGTTCACCTGCACTTTTTACACACAAGTGCAGTGCCGCAGTACACGAGGAAAGCGCAACTGCATATTGATTTCCCGCTTTTTCAGCAGCTACGCGCTCAACTTCATTAATATTAGCACCGACCGTGGACATCCAGTTCGTTTCATATGCTTCCAATATATATTTCATTTCTTCGCCATGCATAGTAGGAGAAGCAAGCCAGACTTTTCTCTGAAACGGCTGAATTGTCTTGCTCTTTATAAACATCTTTGGTCACCTTTTCATCAGTTTCGTTTGGAGCTGCGAAATTAGAAGAAACTGATTTCTGAACCAGTTTCCTTCTCAACGGTCTGTACCCATTCTTGACTCAGGTCATTCAGAATGACTTTGTGCTTGGAAAGATCTATGATGATTCGATCGTTTTTTGCATAGACTTGTTTTACAACGTACTTTTCTCTCATAGACATTAGTGCTTCTTCACCGCTTGCAAAGGACTTTTTACCATCGTCAGTCATGATATCTACCGGGCTGTTTACACACTCAAGTATCCTCTGAAGCGTAAGGTTGTTACCGTCCGAGCGAAGGTAACCAGAGAAATCCTGAACCTCTACGTCTATTTCCTGACATATATCTTTCACCTGCTTGCGGGTTTCATCAGGAATGATGGAATCTGCCAGGATAACACATTCAACTTTGTATTTCTCGATACTGGTTTTAAGTCTTGACATTCCGAAAACAAATGGGACACCGTCTATGTATCCTTCGGTATCATTGTCGCGATATGAAAAGATACAGACAGGATGAGCCACATTACTGCTGCTATGCTCAATCTGCTTTCGGACAATACGGGAAGTTTCGCCGGTTCCAATAATCATCACATTCAATCGGGCGCGCTTGCGACGAATTAATCTGGCACTTTCGGTCAAAAAAATACGATAAGCGAAGCGGCTTGCGGCAATCATTCCGAACTGAATGATTGCGCCGATGAAGTAATAGGTCAAGTGCATGCGCTTAACAAACAAAAATGTTCCCGCTACTTGTACAACGACAGTTGACAAATTTGCAAAGAAAAGCCTGTTCAGGTCGCTGATGCCGGCATACTTCCAGCGACTGCTATAAAGTCTGAATGCAATGAATATAGCAATAGAGATCGTCGTGTACCAAGGTGCAAACTGAGCAAACGCATCAAAGTAAGGTCTTGCAGAAGCAAGATGATGGTCTCCGATGTAGAAGCGAAGAACCAATGCAAGTGCATACGCCGCATTGACAGCGAGTACATCAAACATGCCCAAGGCCAGTCTCTTAATTCCCCAACCTGTATACATCTTCGCTTTTTGCTTTTGATCGACGTCCGACTTATCCCACTTTCAAACTTATTCGCGTCGAAGCGAATCGCTCCAAACCCGTCGTTGAGTCCTGCGGCACATCTGTTCCGGCTGCAAAAAGGGCATGCTTCGCCATGCAGCGTTCATTTCCGACCGCCGCATACAGATCCGTCTTTTCAACCACGCCTCAAGCCTGCCATTCCGTACAGTGCCAGCGCCATGGTTTGCCTCTGCCCGAATGATCGTGCATGCATCGTACATGGAGTTGTCTTGCACACTGATTCTTTCATCGTGCTCGTTCTTTGAGGCTGCAATCAACAGATTGTCAATCTCGAATATAGTATACACCTTTGTTTCATGATTGAGAAGAGCACATTAAGCAATATTCTGTTTTTTTAAGCAGTATTCTGCTTTTTTCAGATTTCGCCTCATTTTTTCCGTGGTGTCCGCCGCTGAAAGTATCCCGTCGTCTTGTTGTGATTTGTTAGTATTGCAACAGTCCTCTTCTCATCGAGGCATGCTTCTTCTTTTCGACGTATTCGCCGCCAGTCTTTCTTCAATTGTTCTGGTTCTTTTCGCTGTCCTTCTCCAATAAATGTAAAACCCTCCGGCTGCCCGATGGGTAAACCTTCGGGAACCGGAGGGCTGATGCTTATTTCCAGGATTTCTTAATTCAGCTCAGGCAAATTGCCCCTTCATCAGGCCGCGGGGTCTGCCAATGCAGCCATGCCTGTCTCGCCGGTACGGACGCGGACGACATCCTCCACATCGTAGAGGAAAATCTTGCCGTCGCCAATGTGACCGGTGTACAGTGCGCTCTTGGCAGCAGCGACAACCGCAGCGGGAGAAACCGTGGAAACCACGATGTCGATCTGGAGCTTCGGGACCAGGTTGATGTTCACGGGAACGCCGCGATAATACTCGGTCTTGCCCTTCTGCACGCCGCAGCCCATGACCTGTGTCACAGTCATGCCGGTCACGCCGATAGCCGCCATCTCCGCCTTGAGGGCCTCAAAGCGTGCCTGGTTGCAGATAATGGTGAGCTTGGTGTACTTGCCGCCGTCAGCCTTGGGCTCGGCAGGCTTCTTCGCAGACAGCACCTGCACGGGCACCGCCTTGTCCACAGGCGCAGCACCGGTCGCGATCGCCACATCCGGGATGCTCATCGAAGTCGCGGGCACAAAGTCGGAGTAAGCAGAAGCCAGACCATGCTCGGTGCGGTCCAGGCCCTCGATTTCCTCCTCGCGGGTCGCACGCAGGCCAACCAGCGCCCGGATTGCCAGGAACACGCCCGTGATCGTCACTGCCGTCCAGGCTGCAACGCTCACGAAGCCCAGCAGCTGCAGGCCCATCAGCTCAAAGCCGCCGCCATAGAACAGACCGACCAGTTCCTTGCCGGACGCATTGGCAATGCTGTAGCCGGGGGCGGTGTTCGTCGCAAACAGGCCAACCGCCAGCGTGCCCCAGATACCGTTCAGGCAGTGGACCGCCACAGCGCCGACCGGGTCGTCAATGTGCAGCTTGTAGTCCAGCAGCCACACGCCGAACACCACCAGCAGACCAGCCACCGCACCGATCACGATGGAACCAAATGCATCCGTCACGTCACAGGGCGCGGTGATGGCCACCAGGCCAGCCAGCGAAGCATTCAGGCACATCGAAACATCGGGCTTGCCATACTTGATCCAGGTGAAGATCATGCAGACCACCGTCGCCACCGCAGGCGCAATTGTCGTGGTCACAAAGATGGAGCCCAGCTGATCTACAGTGGTGGCCGCAGCGCCGTTGAAGCCATACCAGCCCAGCCACAGGATGAACACGCCCAGGGCGCCGATCGGAATATTATGGGCCGGGAACGCATTGACGCCCGTGATCTTGCCCGCCTTGTCCGTCTTGAACTTGCCAATGCGCGGTCCCAGGATCTTCGCGCCGATCAGTGCGGAGATACCGCCGACCATGTGAATGGCACAGGAACCGGCGAAATCATGGAAGCCCAGCTGAGCCAGCCAGCCGCCGCCCCAGATCCAGTGCGCCTCAATAGGATAGATCAGTGCGGAGATCACAGCAGAATAGATGCAGTAGGACAGGAATTTCGTGCGCTCGGCCATGGCGCCGGATACGATGGTCGCCGTCGTCGCGCAGAACACCAGGTTGAACACAAAGTTCGACCAGTCGAAGCTCGCGTAGTTCGTGAAAATGTCGAAGCCCGGCTTGCCGATGAAGCCCAGCAGATCCTCGCCCAGTAAAAGGCCGAAGCCGATCAGGATAAACACGACCGTGCCGATGCAGAAGTCCATCAGGTTCTTCATGATAATATTGCCGGCGTTCTTGGCGCGTGTGAAGCCCGTCTCCACCATCGCAAAGCCCGCCTGCATCCAGAACACCAGCGCAGCGCCGATCAAAAACCAGACAGCAAACAACTCGCTGTCAACATGACTCATAATTTCGTTCAGTTCCATGACAGCATCCCTCCATAGCTCACGATTGCATCAGGCATCGCCGAGTGGCCGGTTCAAACGAAAAAGGCGCCGCCCCGTTCCCGGGGACAGCGCCTTTGCCTGATGGATGCTATCATATCATGTTTTTGAATTATGTCAAGTGCAAAATTGCAGTTTTTTCGATGTTTTTATCTTGTTTTTTCTCGATATGCATTTTCCCGAATTATTCCATGCTTCCGCCCTGCATTGGCGAACGAGCGTGGCGGCTGAACAGCTTCAGCACACCGGCGGGATATTTGGGTGCTCTGGGCTGCCATGCCGCACGGCGTGCAGCCAGAATCTGTGCCATCTCCTCCGGTGTTTTGCGTTCACCCTTCACGCCGATCAGTTCCAGGCGCCGGGCAGCCACATCGATCAGGATCAGATCATCCCGCTCGATCAGCGCAATCGGGCCGCCCTCCGCAGCCTCCGGCGACACATGACCGATGGACGGTCCCGTCGATGCGCCGGAGAAGCGCCCGTCGGTGATCAGTGCCACCGCGCGACCCAGTTCCTTGTCAGACGAGAGCGCCTCGGACGTGTAGAACATCTCCGGCATGCCGGAACCCTTCGGGCCTTCATAGCGGATGATCACCGCGTCGCCGGGCTGCACCTCATGGGCCAGGACCGCCGCCAACGCTTCCTCCTCGCTGTCAAAGGGCCGCGCACGCAGCACCGCCGTCATCATTTCCTTCGGGCAGGCCGTGTGTTTGATGACCGCGCCGTCCGGAGCCAGGTTGCCCTTCAGGATCGAAATCGCGCCGTTGGTGCCGATCGGCTGGTCATAGGGGCGGATGATCTGCTGCCAGGTCAGTCCCACGCGGGCGCACTCGGCGTCGCAGCGGTCATAATAGCCGTTCTCGCGCAGCTTCGCCAGATTCTCGCCCAGTGTGTGCCCCGTGACTGTCATCGCGTCCAAGTGCAGCACCTCCCGGATCTGCTCCATCACACGCGGCACGCCGCCCGCATAGTAGAAGAACTGTGCCGGCCAGCATCCCGCCGGGCGAATGTCCAGCAGATAATGTGCGCCGCGGTGCAGGCGATCAAACATCTCCGCGTCTATTTCCAGCCCGAACTCCCGCGCAATGGCAGGCAGGTGCAGCAGGCAGTTAGTGGAACCGGAGATGGCCGCATGGACCATCACAGCGTTCTCCAGCGAGTCCATGGTCACGATGTCCCGCGGACGCAGGCCCATTTCTGCCAGCTTCATTACTTGCTTTCCAGCCTCGCGGGCCGCGTCCGTCAGCGCCGGGCTCATGGCAGGCAGCAGCGCCGTACCGGGCAGCATCAGGCCCATGGCCTCCGCCATGATCTGCATGGTCGAGGCAGTGCCGATGAACGAGCACGCGCCGCAGCTGGGGCAGGCATGCTCCTTGTACCATTGCAGCTTTTCGGGCGTGATCTCGCCGCGGGCACACTGCGCCGAATAGATCCCGATCTGTTCCAGCGTCAAAAGGTCAGGGCCCGCGTCCATTACACCGCCGGTCACCATGATCGAGGGCATGTTCACACGCCCGATGCCCATCAAATGCGCCGGAACCCCCTTGTCACAGCTGGCAACGAACACGCCGCCGTCAAAGGGCGTCGCCAGGGCATGGATCTCGATCATGTTGGCGATCATATCCCGACTGGCCAGAGAAAAATTGATGCCATCGTGTCCCTGGGCCATGCCATCGCAAATATCGGTGGTAAAATATCGTGCCGCCTTGCCGCCCGTCTCATAGATCGCCTGGGCAGCTGTTTCCACAAGCTTGTCCAGATGGGCACTGCCGGGATGACTGTCGCCGAAGGTGCTCTCAATCATGATCTGCGGCTTTGCGAGGTCCTCGCGCTTCCAGCCCATGCCCAGACGCAGCGGGTCCTGCTCCGGGGCAATTTTGCGGATTTCCTGGCTGATCATGTTCATTCCTCCCACGTCTCGATGCGTTTCACCTGAACATAGTCGATCTCAATGCCGCCGGTCGCAGAGAACAGGCGGAGGTAGAAGATCAGGCGACGGCGGATGGGGCTCGTCACGGCCTCCAGCATGTGCCAGTCATGATCCTCGCCGGTGTGTGTCTCCATGCCCAGCAGGCGACTGTCCTGGGACACCGCCAGCGAGACCTGCGTCACGCCAGTCACTGCCTCAGCCACGCGGTAGCGTATGCTGATGGCAAACACGCCGCGCTTTTCCAGGTGGGCCTGATACAGCGTCGCACCGCCTGCTGTCAGGTTGATCTCGCTGCCGCTGATCATCGTTTCCGCGCCCACGGTCATTGCACGTACATCGAGCATGACGTCGCCCTCTGCTTCGCGCTGTTCCTCCAGCTGACGATCCAGCTCAGTTTCATGTCCGCACAGACGCTCAAAGGCAGGCATGCCGATCACCGTGCGGCAGATGCTCATGGCGCTGCGCTGGTATTCGGCGCGGGACACACGGCCCGCCGCCATCTCGGCGGATGAATCATCGTTGCCGGAGTTTGACGCCGGATCGTTCATGACCATAAACAGATCGTTTTGTGCGCGGATCATGGATGCCATGTAGGTGGTGGACGGATTCAGATCGTCATTGCTGCCGAAGGCCCACCAGTCGGTCATCACCGCGCCGGTAAAGCCCCACTGCTGACGCAGGATGACTGTCAGCAGATCGTGACTGCTGGCGGCATACACGCCGTTGATGGGGTTGTAGGAGGTCATGATGGACCGCGCCTGGCCTTCGCGCACCGCCAGCTCAAAGCCGCGCAGATAGATCTCGCGCAGCGCACGCTCGGACACGACGGCCTCCACCTTGCGGCGGCAGAACTCCTGACTGTTGCAGGCAAAATGCTTGATGACGCCCGTCACGCCGTAGCGGTGCAGCCCGGCCAACTGGGCCGACGCCATGCGGCCCGTGACCAGCGGATCCTCGGAGAAATACTCAAAGTTGCGGCCATTGAGCGGGCTGCGGTGGATGTTCATGCCCGGGGCCAACAGCATATCAATGCGGTTTTTGCGCATGTCCAGCGCCTCGCGGGCATACAGCTCGCGGATCAGCCCACGGTTCCAGGTGCAGGCCTGCGCCGTGCCGCTGGGCAGATAGAAGGCAGTGTTGCCGCAATCCATGCGGATACCGCTGGGGCCGTCGGAGCAGCAGACCGCTGGAATGCCCATCGCCGTCAGCGAATCGGACACGCCGCCGATGCAGCCTGCCGTGCCCGGCGTCACGCGGGATGAGCTCATGCCCTCGCCGCGCACGATGGTGTGCAGATCCTCATCGGAAAACTGCGCCACAAAATCACGCAGGCTGCAGCGACCCTCCGCCGCATCCGCCAATTTGAGGCCGCGATCGCCGGTTTGCGGGATCTCCTCCGGGATGTGCGCCGCACGCAAACCGTTCACGCCATGCGTCGCCAGCGGCGCAGGCTCATACACCGCCGCACCGTCAGCACCCGGACGCAGCCGTTCAAAGGACGTTTGAGGCGCACAGGCTTCCGTCAATTGCTCCAGGACCAAATCTTCTTCCAGCGTAAAGGAACCGGCAAACGCTGCCTCGCGGACATTCGCGCCCAGATAGAAGCGGTATTCGCCCGCCTCCAGCAGCCAGCAGCTGCGATGGCCGGTTACTCCGCTGTCATCATAGGACGCCAGGTCTGTGAGCGGCGCCGTAATCGTGACCTCAGTCTGCTCGCCGGGGGCCAGCTGCGCCGTTTTGTCGAAGCCGCACAATACGCGCACCGGCTTGCCCAGCCTGCCCTGCGGCGCCTGGACATAGGCCTGCACGACCTCGCTGGCGACTGCATCGCCGGTATTGCCCACCTGGCTGCGCAGCGTCACTTTTTCACCGACGCGCTCAACGGAAATCGGCGTATGCGCAAACGTGGTGTAAGACAGACCGTAGCCAAAGGGATACAGAACCTTTTCCGACGCAAAAGTCTCGAAGTAGCGATAGCCAACGTACACATCCTCGGCGTACACATTCCTCGTCTCGCTGCCGTGGTTTGGTGCTGACGGATAGTCCGCCGCCGAAAGTGCAATGGTATCCGTCAGTCGTCCCGAAGGTGCCGTCCTGCCAAACACCACGTCCACCGTGCCTCTTGCCCCCTCCTGGCCGCCCTGCCAGATATAGAGGACCGCGCCGGGCTTTGTCCGTTCGATCCAGGTCATGTCCATCACATTGCCCACGTTCAGCAGCACCGCCGTGCGGGCAAAGCGTGCGCTGACCTGTGCAATCATGGCTTCCTCCGCGCTCGTCAGATGCCAGCTGCCGGGGACGTCCTGATTGTCCTTGTCCTCACCCGCCGTGCGTCCGATGATCACGATGGCCGCTTCCGCGTCAGCAGACGCCGCATCAAGCAGCTCATCCGTCAGCGGCATCTCCTCCTGTGCCCAGGGATGACGAGCCCAGCCGTCGCCGGTCTGGAAGGGATGCGCCATCTCCCACGCCTTGTAGGCCGAACGGACCGTTTCATTGAGCGTGCATAAACCGCTCTCTGCCAGCGCGTCATACAGTCCGGTCATCCCGTTCGTGTTGACCAGGCCGCCGGAGCCCAGGCCGCTGGGATAATAATGGAGCTGTGCCGTGCCAAACACAGCCACACGCATCCCCGCCGTCAGCGGCAGCGTATGGTTTTCATTGCGCATCAGCACACAGCTCTCTGTCACTGTTTGACGGGCCAGTGCGGTCAGTTCCTGCATATAGGCTGCTGCAAGATTCATGTTTTTCTCCCCTTCTGTATGGTGCTCCGCGTTTCTGCCAGACCCGCGGCACATTTGCAATGGATTAGCATGAGTATAGCATACTGAACACGTGTTTGCAACAGCATTTCCTTGACAGATCGCTGCCGCAAATGAAAAGCACCCCTCTGCCATTGCTGCGAAGGGGTGCGAGATACTTATGCTTCCAGCTGCTTCATTTCCTTCTGGAACTTCCGGTATACATACAGTGACAGCGTCACCGTGAGAATATCTGCCGTCACCTGCGACCAGACGATACCGTACATGCCAATCAGGTAATTCAGCAGGAATTGCATAGGGATATTCAACACCGCCCAGCGCGTCACACCCAGGAACAATGCGCGGCGGCCCATGCCGAAGCCATTGAACAGATACACATGGAAGAAGCTGAGGAACATGAGCGGCGTCGCCAGCACGCGGATGCGCAGGAAATTGGTTCCCAGCGCCACCGTCTGTTCATCGGCAATGAAGAAGCTCATGATCTGGCTGGCAAACAGCTCATAGAGCAGAATACTGGCTGCGGCGCACGCCAGGCCAACCATGCGTGAGAAACGCCGTGTTTCGTCCATGCGCTTCATGTTTTTCGCGGCATAATTGTAGGCGACAATCGGCATCATGCCCTGGCAGATGCCCACGCCAATGTTCAGCGGCAGGCGTTCCACCTTCAGCACAATACCCACGGCCGCCAGCGCAATGTCACCATAGCCGGACATCAAACGATCAATGACCACATAATCCAGGTCAAACAGCAGCGTCGTGATAGCCGACGGCACGCCCACCGCGAAGATTCCGGCAATGTTCCTGCCCTTGGGAAGCCTCGTGGGCAGGAACAGCTTCAGCACGGAATCCGGGCCAAGACCGCGGATCGTCAGGATGAAATACACGCAGGAAATGCAGTTCGACACGCAGGTCGCCATACCGGCGCCCACGATCTCCATGCCGCGCGGGAATAACACGAACATGAACAGCGGGTCCAGCGCAATGTTGATCAGACCGCCCATTGTGACGCCAAAGGCAGCTTTCTTCGATTCGCCGGTGGATCGGAGCAGATTCGCCAGCGTGTTGGACAAAACCGTCGGAACGCCGCCGCACACAATGACACAAAGCGCATACTGCCGGGCATACGCAAAGGTATCCAGTCCTGCGCCAAGCAGGTGCAGCAGCTGCTCCATCCCCAACAGCACGCCGATCGAGAACAGCATGGCCGTCAGCACCGACAGATAAATACTGAAGCTGCATACCTTCGACGCTTCCTCGGGCTGCTTGTGTCCCAGCAGGCGCGAGATCAGTGCGCCGCCGCCAATCCCCGCCAGACCTGCGAATGACAGCGTGATATTGAACACCGGCAGGATCAGCGACGCGCCTGCCACCATCAGCGGATTATTGGTGCGGCCCACAAAAAAGGTATCGGCCATGTTGTAGAACAGCACGATCAGCTGACCGATGATCGTTGGGATCGCCATGGTTTTGACCGCCTGCGGGACTGGCATGCGCTCAAATATTTCGATATTGTCTATACGGCTCATAGTCCATCATCTTTCTTACTGTTCCGCCGTTCGGCGCCGGGCAGACACGCTGCGCATCGTGCTCAGGAATCATCCCATGACCAATTTGTTGATTCCTTGCGGAACATTGATCACTTTTCAACTTTCATAATGACCTTCAGCCGGTGACGCAGTTCGCCGCGGATCAGTTCCTCCAGGTCGATCACCGCGATCCCCAACTGCGCCGCCCGGTGTCTTGCGGCAGCATTGCATTTTTCACCTGTCACAATGGCAGCCTTCGCGCCCTTGCCGCCAAATCGGTCGCGCATGATGGCCAGCTCGTTGAGCGCTTCGGTATGTACCGCGCAGGTCTTGCAGCTGATGAACAGCGGGATCACGCCGCAGGCAGCCACCGCGTCGATCTCATTGGACACGCTGGCATGACCCTGGGTATCGTCCCAATCCACCACCGCGCTGCTCACCACATCGTTGAAAATCTCCGTGTCCAGGCACGCCTTGTACACATACAATTCCAGCACGCTGCCCACATCCCGCAGCCACGCGCGGCACCGGTCGTCGGCAAAGCGGAAGGCGGCCTGCCCATCCTCCGAAAACTGCAAATCCGTCAGCATCCCCAGCTCAGCCAATGCTGTCAGCAGCGCCGGAGGCATCGTCAGTCGCTTACCGTGGTCCCCGCGCAGCTGTAGGGCAGCGATGATCTCCGGCTGATCCTCGTCCTGGGATACGCGCTGGAACCAGCAGACCGCATCGTTCCAGCGGCGGCGATACGTCAGGTAGATCTCAAAAAAGCCGTCCATGATCGGCAGATAGCGGCGCAGGCTCCGATTATCCACCCGCCCCGGGCGCATCCGTCCGCCTGCCATCAGAAAGAAGTCCTCCACCCGGTAGTTCAGCGCACATGGCAATCTGTCTGCAAAAGGCGCGCTCCGTATATTATAGAAACTGTTCATTTTTCGTGAATACGTAAACACCGGGATTTCGTGCTTCATCGCCAACATGCCGCCTGCAAACAGCGCTGCATCCGTGCCACCGGTCACGTCCAGCGCACAGTCCGTGTGCTCCGCATGGATTGCCTCCAACTGGCGCAGGATCTCCTCGCTGTCATAGAGGCTGCAAGCCACGAATGTCAGCTGCGGCTTCCACCCGCGTTTCCGGAAAAAAGCGGCATATTTCTTCTGCCGCGCCTGATCAGCCGCAATCTCCTCCGGGCACAGATAAATGATGCGTTCAGGACGAAATACATCCGCCGCCAGCACATTCTCAATTGCACGCTCGTCATACAGTTCAATCAGCGTCTGCACGCTCATTCCCCCATTCCGGTACCCATGATACCATGTTTCCGGGTTGATTTCAATTCCGCGCCTTGTTTTTTTGCCCAGGGCAGACTATAATGGGTTATCCTTTTCCTTGCAGCATTTGGAGGTTGTGATGATGTCAAGATTTGTCGCCCTGCTGCGCGGTGTGAATGTCAGCGGGAAAAACCAGCTTGCCATGTCCGATTTGAAGGACGCCTGCGCTGCCCTGGGCTTCACGCAGGTCAAGACCTGGCTGAACAGCGGAAACGCCGTTTTTTCCTCTGAGAAAGACGATCCCCTCGGCATGGCTGGCGCTCTCCGGGCCGAACTCAGCGTGCGCTGCGCGTTGGATGTGCCGGTGCTAATTCTCCCGCAGGAGCAGCTGCGCGATACGCTTGCCCAGGCGCCTGCCTGGTGGGGCACTGACGACAAATCCGTCTATGACAATCTGATTCTCCTGCTTCCGCCGCTGGATTGGCCCAAACTGCGCGAATCCCTCGGCGAACCTACCGCCGGGCTTGAGCGGGCGGAGCCCTGTGGCTGCACTGTATTTTGGTCATTCGACCGACAGCGCTATCAGAAAGCCCGCTGGTGGTCCGCCACGGCCAACGCGCCCGTTCGCGACTTTATCACCATCCGCACCGCTGGAACCATGCGCAAGCTGGTTCTGCTTTGACCTCGGGCATATCTCCGGCAGCATTTTACAAAGGAGACGATTTCATGGAAAAATCACTCAGAACACGCAATGTCGGCCTGGCTGCCTTCTTTCTCAGCGGTATCTGTGCCATCAGCACCGGCGTCATCGTGAGCCTGCTTCAGGACCGGTACGGATTTGACTATGCGACCACGGGCACGCTGCTGTCCCTGATGAGCGTCGGCAACCTGATCGCTGGCTTCGCAGCAGGTGTTCTGCCCTCCCGCATCGGTCATAAGCAGAGCATCCTGCTCCTAACCATCGGTTACGCCATCGGCTATACGCTGATGGGCCTGACCGGCGTCACCGCCCTGCTGATGCTCGCCTTTTTCCTGGTAGGCGTCGCCAAGGGCGCCACGCTGAACAACTGCACCATCCTGGTGGGCAACAACAGCGAGAACCGCACCACCGGCATGAACCTGATGCATGCCTGCTATGCCCTGGGTGCGCTCCTCTGCCCTTTCCTGATCGCGCTGGCCCTGCGCGGCGCTCAGACGCTCCCCGTCTTTGTGTTGGCTGGCACGGGCTTGATGCTTTGGCTGGTATTCCTGTCCACGCCCACCACCAGCGTCGGCGGCAAGCAGAAATCTGCCACTGACTGGTCCTTTCTCCGCAGTCCTCGCTTCTGGCTGCTTACCGGCCTGATCTTCTGCCAGAACGCAGCCGAAACCGGCGTCACCAGCTGGATGGTCACCTACTTCAAGAGCAGCGGCATCATTTCCGGCACCCTGAGCGCATACACCGTCACGGTCATGTGGTCCTCCACACTGATTGCGCGGCTGCTGATCGCCTTCGTGTTCCCGCTGAAAAAGCCCGCCAAGGCGCTGATTTTCATGTCCGCAGGCTGTATCGCCTTTTACATCGCGCTCGTCCAGACGCAGGCCCAGCTGCCTGCGATCCTTCTGCTGTTCTGCTTCGCCTTCTCCATGGCAGGCATGAACCCGACGGGCGTTGCTCTGGCCGGTCGCATGACCAGCGTGACCAGCATGGGCGTTATGCTGCCTGTCGCCTCCAGCGGCGCGATTCTCATGCCGTGGATCATTGGTCAGGTTGCCGATCGCGTCAGCATCCAGGCCGGCATGGCCGCCAATATCGTGCCCTGCGTGGGCTTGCTGGTATTCTCCGTGCTGGTCAGCCGCCTGAAAGATTGATTCTCCGCATTCCACGCAAAAGCTGCCGCAATTTTATTGTCTGCGGCAGCTTTTTTGTCTGTTTCATCGCTCGCGGATCGGCTCGCCCGCCAGCGTATGCGCCAGGTCCTCCAGGCCGTCATACTCCGTGTTCGGCTCCAGGTCGACGCCATAATGCGCGTAAAGCTCCGGCACGGTGACAAACATGAAGCCTTCACCGTTCAGATACGAAAGCGCGTCTGCGGTGTAGACCGGGCTTTTCGCCTGCAAATCATGCATCAGGATGACCATGCCCGGGGCTGCCATGTGTTTGATGAGCCGCGCCACCTTTTCCTCGTCGACCTGCGTCGATGAATCTCCGGTGGAGATATCCCACCGGATGACCGGGAAGCCCAGCTTTAAGGCCAGGTACGGGCTGGCCGCACCGCCCGGAGCCCGCATGATCCTCGGCCGCTGCCCGATATGTCGGTCCATAACGCGGTCCATCTTTTCCCGCTGCTCGAAGATCCGTTGCTTGTCCCAGTATTCCAGGAACTCATGGGCATAGGTGTGGGACGCCACCTCGCACAGCGCGTCATGTTCACGGATCACCATGTCCGGGTTCGCCTCAATATTCGTGCCGACGGTGAAGAATGTAACGCTTGCGCCATAAATGCGCAGCTGATCCATCAGCTTGTTCGTCGTTCCCAGCGCCGGACCGTCGTCATAGGTGAGCGCAGCCAGCCGATAATGCCGGTTGTCCGTCTGCGCCTGTCCGAAGGCATTCATGTATCCGCGAATGTCCCGGTAAAACAATTCCACATGCATCAGCGACTGCGTTCCCGGATACAGCGCATCCGTCCGATAGTGCAGGACCAGCCTGGCCGGCGTCATCGTAAACGCCGCGCCCTCCAGCGCCTCGTGGGTACACAGGGCCTCCACCGCCGCCGGATCAGCCTCCCGCTCGCTGAAATAGCCATTCAGCTGCTCCCGCACAGCGTCCGCCAGGATATTCCATGCTTCGCTGTCCGGATCAAAGAAATCCGTCAGCAGCAAACGGCGTTCCTCCTGCATGTCATACGTCCGCGCGTCAAAATCAATATACGTCTGCTGGCGCTCCACGCTGGTCCGGGCAATTGTCAGGAAGCTCATCACCCGGTCGCCCGTGCGGAAAATGTTCGTTCCGACGTCCACATAGGCCAGGTTTTTGACCGTCGTTGCCTCCCGCAGGGTCGGCGCCGCAGCCTCCCGCATGCTCAGAATCAGCGTTTCCAGTTCTCCATTGACTTTTTCTGAGGTCGTTTCTGGCAGCGTGCAGGTCACATATACGCGGTCACGCAGATATTCGCGCGGCAGCTGCGTCTGCGAAAACGTCAGCGCCGTTGGGATCGGGCGGTAATAGTCGTGCTCTGCCATCGCCGACGCCGTCAGCAGCATCAGCATCGCGCACAGCAGGCTTCCCCATTTTTTCATCACTGTGATACCTCTCAAATAGAAATGCCCGGCCAATACCGACCGGGCTTTCGGCCATATTCCGTCACCGAAACAGCGTGCAGCCCGCTGCCCGGAAATGCTCGATCAATTCCAGCAGCTGACTGCGCTCCAGGCGATATTCCTTGCCCATGCAGTCCAGGCAAAGGAATACCGTCGTCGCACGGCTGATCAGCTTGCGTGACAGTCCGGTTTCGTCGCGGGTCAGCTCGCATCCACAGTGCGTGCAATTCACTGGCGCACCAGCTTTGCGATGAACACCTTGCAGTCATGTGCCTTCACGTTCACGCGCATATACTCACGCCAGGTCTTGACCTCGCCGTCATCCATCACATCGCGCGTCTCCACATCCCATCCGGCGGACGCAGGCAGGCCGAAGTCTGAGAACGTCATATAATTTTCCGCGTCCGTCTCGTCCATGTTGAAGAACGCGATGGCATAGGTACCGTCATCCAGGTGCTTCATCATGGTGATCTGCTTGTCCATCCACATGTGATGGGACCACATGGGCGGACGGGCCTCTGCATCCTGATTGATGCGGATCAGGTCGCGGTTCGTGACCAGCTTGAGGGTCTTTTCGTCCATGGAGCGAATGTCGCAGCCAAGCATCAGCGGAGCAGAGCACATGCACCACAGCGCAAACTGCGACCGATAGTCCGTCTCGTTGCAGCCGGTCGTGCCCACCAGACCCTTGCCGTACATGCCCACGGTCAGCATGTCCATATCATTGAAGCACTGCGGCGCAGAGGTTCCCAGCTTGTCCAGCTGGCTCATCACAATCTTGCGGTAGGACTCGGCGTTGTCAAAGATGTCGCCCGTGGAGCGATACATATGTGCGCCGGTGGAGCGGATCCAGGACCAAACGTCGTCGCTGCCCCAGTTGCAGGCAGAGAAAAGAATGTCTCGTCCGGACGCACGCAGCGCCATGCCCATGCGGCGGTACAGCAGCTTGCCGTCGATCCCCTGGGGCTTATAGCAGAAGTCATACTTGAGGAAGTCTACGCCCCAGGACGCGAAGGTCTCGGCGTCCAGGAACTCATGGTCGAAGGAGCCGGGATAATCGCCGCAGGTCCGCTGGCCCGCGCAGGAGTACATGCCAAACTTCAGGCCCTTGCTGTGTACATAATCCGCCACCGCCTTCATGCCCTCCGGGAATTTGTCCGGATCGGCCTCCAGGCGATGATTCTCCATGTTGCGGACCTTCTTGGACCAGCAGTCATCAATCACCACATACTGATACCCGGCCTGCGGCAGACCCAGCTGCACAAACGCATCCGCGCTCTCGCGCACCAGCTTGTCCGAGATATTCCAGCCAAACGTATTCCATGTATTCCAGCCCATCGGCGGTCTGTTCACCAGCATTTTTTCGTCCTCCTCATCATTTGTCGGTTGTCTTTACAAGCATTGTATCACAGCTTTCATCCGCTGTCGATACCTCAGTCTGCGAAAGCGGAAAATCCCCGAATGAAAAGGCAGAGGTTTGCGCCCCTGCCCTGGCTTGAAATCACTTCAAATATTCAGCATTCACCACGTCGCGCTCCGCGTTCAGCGGACGCCCCTGGTCGAAGGCCAGGATGTTGCTGTACACATAGTTGACCATGTTGATGTCGTTGTCCTTAGTATTGCCGCCGGCGTGGGCGCTGGCCACCACGTTGTCCAGCGTGAGCAGCGGATGATCGGCAGGCAGCGGCTCCTTCTCGTAGGTGTCCAGGCCTGCCGTGGCGATCTTGCCCGTGGTCAGCGCGTCAATCAGCGCCTCCTCATCGACGATGGGGCCGCGAGCGGTGTTGATCAGCATGCAGCTGGACTTCATCTTCTTGAACTGCTCCCAACTGATATAGCCCTTGGTCTCCTCGTTCAGTGGGCAATGGATCGTCAAAATATCGCTCTGCGCCAGCAGGGTGTCGAAGTCCACGTACTGATAGCCGTTGGCCTGCTCCTCCTCGGTCTGGCGTTCAATGTCGTAGTAGATCACGTTCGCACCGAAGGCCGACACCAGCTTCGCCACCTTCTTGCCGATGTTGCCCAGGCCCAGCACGCCGACCGTCTTGCCCTTGATCATGAAGGAACGGCCGAAATACTCCGTGCGTGGCCAATGCCCGGTGCGCATCTGACGGTTGATTTGCAGCAGATTGCGGTATCCGGCCAGCATCAGCATCACTGCCAGCTCCGCCACAATGCCGGAATTGACGCCCGTGCAGACGGCGATCGGGATGCCGCGCTCGCCCCAGGCCTTCAGATCCACGTGGTCATAGCCCACGCCCCAGCGCTGCCAGAAGCGCACATTGGGCGTCCAGTTGATGACGTCCGGGTCGATGTTCAAGCGGGAGATCAGATATTCGCAGTCCGCCAGCTTGCCATATTCCTCTTTGGACAGCACGTCCACCAGTTCAAAGCCTTCCGGTACGTTGGCATGCAGCGTTTCATAAGCACCGGGAAAATAGATACCGACAAGTCCAATCTTTTTCATATGCTCTGCCCCGCATGGATTTGTCATGCAGAGCCGCTCCTCTCGCGTTAGTCAGACAGTATTGTACCACATTTTTCCTCAAAATCAATTACCGCATGGAAAAAGCCCCGCTCATGTCAAGCGGGGCCATGCAAACCGGCAGATTACTCCATCAGGCCGATCTCGCGATAGTAACGGGCGGCACCATCATGGATCGGGACACCGGCCACATCCACGCAGGCCTGGGCAGGATCAGCCTTGGCCAGAACCGCATGGTTCTCGCACAGGTAGTCCCAGTTCTCCCAGAAGACCTTGGTCATCTGATACACGGTCTCCTCGTCCACATCCGCGGTGATGAACAGGGTCAGCTTCACGGCAGAGGTAGCCACGTCCTCGTCCTGACCGGCATAGGTACCGGCGGGAATGGTGTAGGCGGCATACCAGGGGCACTCCACCTTCAGGGCCTCAACGGTCTCAGCGGGGATCGGGACGATCTTGGAATCAGAGGAGGTCATGATCTGGGTGACAGCGGCGTTGGGGGTACCAGCCATGATCCAGGCGCCCTCCAGCTGTTTGTTGCTGATGGCGTCGGCAGCGTCGCCGGTAGCCATGTACTCAGCCTTGATGTCATCAAGG
>R21__coassemble_1071_pt1 | contig 19616 bp, 14 predicted proteins | sample R21__metabat2_low_PE_059 | metagenome-assembled genome bin R21
TGCTCTTTTTGCTTCCTCTTTTTTCTCCTTAGCCTAACTTTCCGTGAAGAACCCACTTTTCAATGTTGCGGCTACAGCCGACCAACAAGGAAACGCCGATTGTTCAAGGGTTGGGCCCCTGAACAATCGGCGTTTCCTATCTTCGATCCAGCTGCGGCCCTATCCGCATGCGCACGTAAGCAATCGGAGAAAGACGAGTGCGGCGCAGAAAGGGGTCAAGGGGCCTGCGGCCCCTTGCAGAGTCCAGGCCCAGCGTCCCTGGTCGCGCCCACGGCGCGAAATCCTCAGAGGTCCAGGGGACTTTTAGTCCCCTGGTGGGGTGCAGGGGCAAAGCCCCTGCTTCACCGCTGCTGCTGCTGCTGCTGCGACTGCTTCTGCCATCGTCATCTTGGGCATGCCTGCGATGATGGTCTGGCAGCGGTTGACGGGGAGAAGGATCTTGCGGGCGGGGCTGCGGCCGATGGCGACGGCCATGCGCTCGGTCACTTCGCCAAGCATGGCGTCGGCAAGAACCATGCCGATGGGCGCGACGATGACGTCGGCCTGAGCAGCACAGACAACGACGGCGTTTTCGCCGGTGGCGCCCTGGTCAGCGCCAGCACGGAGCATGGCTGCTGTCGCGAGCGCATTGGTGCCGACCGCGATCAGAGGCTGGTTCGGGAGCTCACGCTTCAATGCTTCCACCATCATCCGGCCCATTCCGCCGCCCTGGGCGTCCATCACGATAATTTTCATGCTTCCTCCAGCGCGGCCTTCGCCAGCAGCCAGGCGCCCATGACGCCGCTGTTGGTTCCGAGGCCCGGCTCAACAATATAATCAACCAGTCCGCGATCCACTGCCGGGCTGCTCACATATCCGCCGAGCAGCTCCAGCGTTTTTTGACGGATCAGCGGGAAAAGGAACTTCTGCTGCATCACGCCGCCGCCCAGAATAATCTTTTCAGGCGAGAAGAACATGATCGCGTTGTGACACATCTGCGCCAGGTAACCGGCTTCGATGTCCCATGCCACATGCTCCGGGGGCAATTCCTTGGAGGAGATCCCCCAGCGCTTTTCGATGGCCGGACCAGCCGCAAGGCCCTCCAGACAACGCTTATGATACGGACAGAAGCCGTCCGGCACCGGGTCGCGCGGATCGGCCGACAGCAGCTGATGTCCCAGCTCCGGGTGCGTCAATCCATGCACCGGCTTGCCGCCGATGATCAATCCGCCGCCAACGCCTGTGCCGATCGTCACATACAGGCAGCTGTCCAGGCCCTTTGCCGCGCCCATGGCATGCTCAGCGATGGCTGCGCCATTCACATCCGTGTCCAGCTTCACCGGCACCTTCAGCGCCTCTGCAAACGCAGCCATCACCGGATAATGACGCCAGGCCAGCTTCGGCGTTGCTGTGATATAACCAAAGGTCGGGGAAGCTGGGTTCAGGTCCAGCGGGCCAAAGCAGCCAATGCCCAGGGCACTGATCTGCTTTTCGGCAAAATAGTCGATCATGGCCGGCATGGTCTTGGCAGGAGTCTCCGTCGGGATAGAAGTCCGGTCCAGCATCTCACCGGCTTCATTGAGGATGGACAGCACCATCTTCGTGCCGCCCGCCTCCAGTGCACCAAATAGATGTTCCATTCAGGATTCCACCTTTGTTTAATCAGTGATGATCTTCACCACGACCGGCATGTCGGAGCGATAAGCGCCCATATCCACATGCAGGCCCTGCTCGTCGCGGGTCCAGGTCGGCTTTTCGTCGCTGCCCAGGATCACGACGTCCTTGATAATGCCGTGCCACAGCGGCAGATGACTGGCGTCCGCCTCGCGCAGACTGGTGATGGTCAGCTTGCCGTCCTCAGGGCATACCATGCAGGTGGCATACACATCGCCGCCGCGGCAGGTAAAGCGGAAGTCCTGGCTGGTGTAAGCCGCCGCCTGGCCGTCGGAGAACTGGCCTTCCACGGATTTGGTCGGGCCCTCCTGTGCCTGGCGCCACAGACCGGTGCCATGGACCGCTTCATCGTTGACCTTCATCCAGGCGCCCAGCGCCTTCATGATCTGCACGTCCTCCTCGCTCAGCGTGCCGTCAGGCTTCGGGCCGAGGTTCAGCAGCAGGCGGCCGTTCTTGCTCACCACGTCGATCAGCGTCCAGACGATCTCCTGCGGGCTCTTGTAGCCGCGGCGGTCGGTCAGCTCGGAATAGCTCCAGCTGGAACGCATGACGGAGGTGTCGGACTGCCACAGGAAGGGCTTTGCCTCGGCAAAAGCGCCGCGCTCGATGTCCGGGATCGCCACGCCGAAGGGATAAGCGTCATGCTTGTAGTTGATGATGCAGCCGCCGCGGTCCTCCATGCGGTTGTAGTAATAGGCCGTGAAGCGCTTCAGGTAAGGCTTGACCGCACTGTGCTGGATCCACCAGTCGAAGTAAAGGATGTGCGGATGGTACCGGTCAACGATCTCGCAGCAGCGCAGCAGCCAGTCCTCCAGGAATTCCTCCGGGGGGGTGGGGGCGGAGAACAGGTCGTGGTGGTTGGCCGGTTCGGGCATGGCGGGCCAATACAGGTCGCCCAGCTTCAGATCGTCGGTCACGTCGCTGTCGAACTTGCGGCCATTGCCCAGGAACCAGCAGTGCTCCACGCGGTGGGAGGACGTGCCGATGGTCATGCCAGCCTTATCGGCGCTCTCCAGCAGGTCGCCCAGAATGTCGCGATGCGGGCCCATCTCAAAGGCATTCCAGTGGGACAGCTCCGAGCGATAGTTCTGGAAGCCGTCGTGGTGCTCCGCCACCGGCACGATGTACTCGGCGCCCGCCTCGCGGAACAGCTTGACCCATTCGTCCGGCTCAAACTTGTCAAACGTCAGGCTCGGAATGAAGTCCTTCCAGCCGAAATCCTTGTGCTTGCCGTAGTGGTCCAGGTGCCACTGATATTCGGGCGAGCCCTCAATGTACATGTTGCGGGCATACCAGTCATGATACGCCGGCACCGAGAACAGGCCCCAGTGCAGGAAAATGCCCAGGCGCTTTTCTGCATACCAGTCCGGCGTCTTGTGGGTGGCCAGGCTGGCCCAGTCGGGATGATATTTGCCCTCCGCATTCACGCGGTCGATCAGGTCAAGATAAGCCTTGCGGTCCATATGTTTGCTCCTTCCAAACGCGGCAGCGCCGCCTTATCTACTATAAAGAGGATAAACGATTCACCGGAGAATGTCAATCGTATTTTGCATGTCCCCGAAAAATGAACAAAACTGATTGCAAAATGGGCGGTATTGTCGTATCATATCAATCAGAAGTATAGCCCTTTTAAGGAGGACTTTTTGATGAAATTGAAAGATGTATCGGCTCAGGTGGAGGCGCTTTTGGCGCAGATGACCCTGGAGGAAAAGGCTGCACAGATGCTGCAGGTGCCCTACACCGTCGTGGGCCGCGAGGAATCGCTGCGCTGGGCGAAGTTGGGCGCAGGCTCCTTCCTGCATGTGCTGGGTGACGACGCCCGCGAAGTACAGGAGGCCGCCAAATCGTCGCGCCTTGGCATTCCCGTGATCTTCGGCATTGACGCCATTCACGGTCACGTGCTGAACGACCATGCCGCCGTGTTCCCCACACAGCTGGCCGCCGCCTGCTCCTGGGACCCCGAATTATTGGAGGAAACAGGCCGCGTCACTGCCCGCGAGGTGGCGACCGATGGTCTGCACTGGACCTTCTCACCGGTTTTGTGCCTGGGCCGCGACACCCGCTGGGGCCGCGTGGATGAGACGTTCGGTGAGGACCCGTATCTGACCAGCGTGCTGGGCGCCGCCATCATCCGCGGCTATCAGGGCGACGACCTGGCCGACGACGAGCACATCCTGGCCTGCGCCAAGCATTACATTGCCTACGGCGAGGCCGTCGGCGGCCGTGATTCTGCCGACACCGAGATCACTGAACGCAAGCTGCGCGAGGTGTTCCTGCCGCCCTTCAAGGCCGCGGTGGACGCGGGCTGTGCTACCTTCATGACCGCCTATGGCTCCATGGACGGTACGCCCTTCACCGCCAACCGCCGCGTGATGCACGACATTCTCCGTGATGAGCTGGGCTTTGACGGCTTTGTCGTCACCGACTGGGACAACGCCGCCCACATGATCTACGACCAGCATGTTTTCGATGATTTGAAGGCTTCTGCGGTTACCGCTGCCTCTGCGGGCAACGACATGATGATGACCACCATTGGCTACTATGACGCGGTGATCGAGGCCGTGCACGCGGGCAAGGTGGACATCTCCGTCCTGGACGAAGCCGTCCGTCACATCCTGACCATCAAGTTCCGCATGAATCTCTTTGCTCAGGCCGAAAAGAAGGGCCGGAAGGGCTGTATCGGCTGCGAGGAGCATCGTGCATCGGCCCTGACCGCCGCTCGCCGCGCGGTGACGCTCTTGTCCAACAATGGCGTCCTGCCGCTGAAGGATGGCATCAAGAAGATTGCCGTCATCGGCCCCAATGCGGATGACATTCAGGCACAGTACGGCGACTGGACCTATTTCTCCCATCCCGAACCCAACAAGGCACATCCCGCCATTCGTCCCTACGTGACCATGAAGGAGGGCTTCGAGACCCTGTGCCGCGAAAAGGGCATTGAGCTGGTCTACGAAAAGGGATGCAGCCAGTTGAACGATCCCTCGGACGACATTATCGCCGCCGTGCAGGCCGCCAAGGGCGCCGACGTGATCTTCCTTGCGGTGGGCGATATGATCGACCAGATCGGCGAATACAAGGATCGCGCGAATCTGTCGCTGTCCGGCCGTCAAAATGAACTGTTCACGGCGCTGCGCCGTCTGAACATCCCGATGGTGACGGTGCTGATCGCCTCCAAGCCCCTGTGCATCTGCGACGCTGCGGAGCGTTCCGACGCGGTGATCTGCGCCTTCAACGGCGGCATGTACGGTGGCCAGGCCATTGCCGAGGCTGCCTTTGGCTGCTTCAATCCCAGCGGCCGTCTGCCCATCTCCTTCCCGCGTCATTCGGGCCAGGTGCCGGTCTATTACAACTATCTGCCCGGCTGGCACGGCTTCCCCGGCCACTACTGCGACCTGCCCGCTGAGCCGCTGTACGCCTTTGGCGAGGGCATCGGCTACGCACCCTTCGCCTATTCTGACATGACCTTTGACCCGGCGACCATGCTGGCGACGGTGAAGGTCACGAATACCGGCGACGTTGAGGGCCGCGAGGTGGTCCAGGTTTATTTCAACGATGTGACCTCCAGCGTCATCACGCCCGTCAAGAGCCTGATCGCCTTTAAGGCCGTGACGCTGGCGCCCGGCGAATCAGCCGTCGTTTCTGTGCAGCTGAAACGCGAGGATTTCTCGCTGATCAACGCTGCTTGCGAGCGCGTGGTGGAGCCCGGCGAGTTTATCCTGTACATGGGTCATTCCTCGAAGGACGCGGACCTGCTGTCTGTTCCCTTTGTGCTTTGATGAAAGGAGCGTCTGCGAATGAATACGCTTGAAAAGAGAATCCTGGCCGTCCTTGAGGCCTCGCTGGACAAGAAGGAGGCCGCTGGCTATAATGTGCTGATCCGCCAGGGCGGCGAGCAGATCGCCTATGTGAACGCGGGCTATGCCAACATCGCCGCCGCCGCGCCGATCCGCCGCGACAGCATTTTCCGCCTTTACAGTCAGTCCAAGCCGATCACATCCGCTGCGGTGATGATCCTGATCGAGCGCGGTCTGATCGACCTGTTTGATCCGGTCGAGATCTATCTGCCGGGGTTTGCCAATCCGAAGGTGATGACGGGGGACGGCGTTGTCCCTGCCAAGCGCAGCGTCAATATCATGGACCTGCTGGGCATGACCGCTGGTGTGGCGTACCCGGACGGCGATGCGGTCGGCCAGGTCACGGCAGAGCTGTTCATTCAAAATCAGAAGGACATCGCTGCGGGCGGCGGTCTGGGCACGGTCGAGTTCTGCAACCGTATCGGTCAGCTGCCTTTGACATTCCATCCGGGCGAGCAGTTCCGTTATTCCACCTGCGCGGATATTCTGGGCGCGGTGGTGGAGGTCGTGAGCGGCAAGCCCTATGCGCAGTTCCTCCGCGAGGAGATCTTCGAGCCGCTGGGGATGAAGGACACGGCCTTCTGGGTGCCTGCGGAGAAGCAGGACCGTTTCGTGACCACCTACAAGCGGGTGAACGGCGGTCTGGACGAGTTCCATCAACAGCACCTGTGCGTGGGCGTATATGACCGTGAGCCTGCCTTTGCGTCCGGCGGCGCGGGCCTGGTTTCCACGCTGGATGACTACAGCCGCTTTGCCGAGATGCTCCTGCGCGGCGGCGAACTGAACGGCGCCCGCATTCTGCGCAAGGCGACCATCGACTGGATGACCCAGCCGCAGCTGGGCGGTTCCGCCATTTGGGACTCTCTCGCCGGCTTCAGCTATGGCAAGCTGATGCGCGTGTGTACCACGCCCGGCCTGGCCCCTGGCCTCGCACGTCTGGGCGAATATGGCTGGGACGGCTGGCTCGGCACCTATTTCGCCAATTTCCCTGACGAGCATCTCACCATTCTTCTCGGCCAGAACACCACCGACGCCGGCACCACCGCCTGCACCCGCAAGGTCAGGAATGTGGTTTTGTCGGAGGTCGTGAAGTAAGCAGGGGCGCTGGCAGGGGATGAAAAGCCTCATGTTTCCTTTCCGCGCCATGCTTGGTTTTCTCCGCATGCCAGCAATTGGGATAGTGCCGCAGCTTGATTGAAATAGAAACCGCCGATTGTTCCGGGGACAAACCCATGAACAATCGGCGGTTTTTGCGGTTGATTGTGTCCGTTTTTTGAAATGGGGCGCGATTGGCTGCTTAATTGAAGCCAAACAGCTTCTGGGAGACGTGATAGGCCCACACGACGAACGCGCGGCCTGCCTTACCCTTGAGGTGCATGACACGGCCCAGCAGACCGTGGCGCAGCTTCTTGTACACCGCAGGGTTCTTCTTCTCGATGTAAGCCCACAGCTCATCCTTGATGGCGTAGCCTTCGGGCGTATTGGCGATGTACATCAGCACAGACGACACGGTGGTGATGATCTCCAGATAGTTGAACAGATAATCGCGCGTACGCTTGTTCTCGACCTTCATCACATCGAACGCATCCAGCATCATCTTGTTGACACGGATCTGCTGGTCAATGCGTTTGATCATGACCTGCTCGTTGACGGACTGATCCGAGCGGCCGATGAAATAGTGATAGAAGTTCAGGTTCAGATACATCAGCGTCTTGACCGACTTCATCGGCACATACACGTAGAGGTTATCCACGTAGAACGTGTGCTTGGGCAGCGTCAGGCCGCAGTCGCGCAGCAGCTGGGTGCGGTAGATGACGGAGTGCATCAGCATATACTGACCGATGCGGAACGTGCCCACGTCGTCCCAGGTCATGCGCTTGCCTTCCGGCAGCGCATTGCCGTAGCTGATCACGCGCTTATGCTCCACGCCCACCTTGTCGTAGACGTAGTTGCTGACCAGCATGTCGATCTGCTTGTCAGGCGCGGTCATTTCGCGCAGCGCCGCCAGGATCTTTGGATACGCCTCCGCGTCCACCCAGTCGTCCGAGTCCACCACCTTGAAATACAGGCCTGTTGCGGCACGCAGACCGAACATCACGGCGTCGCCGTGGCCGCCGTTTTCCTTGTGGATGGCGCGCACAATGCCCGGATACTTGGCTTCATACTCATCGGCGATCTTGGCGGTGTTGTCCTTCGAGCCATCGTTGACGATCAGGATCTCCACCTCATCGCCGCCCGGCAGCAGGGATTCCACGCAGTGATCCAGATAATCCTGCGAATTATAGGAAGGGATAGCAATACTCAGCAGCTTCATTTATTTCCTCCATCGGCGCTTCTTTGCGCCTGAATAGCTTCGTTTTGTTCCATTTTTCGATATTTTCGGCGCCGCCGCAGGACTGCGGCCTTACGCTATCTATAGTATAACATATTTTCATTATAAAAGAAAGGGACAATTCATCGGCTTGATCAGACAGAATATTTGCCCCTCTCCGCTCTTGCCATGCCGGGTTTTTTGCTGTACAATATCCATCGAGGTGGGAAACATGGCATTGAAAGAAAAAGCGCTGCGCCGTCTGGCTGACAAGCTGAACGCCGCAGGCATTCCCTGGGCGATCGGCGGCAGCTGGCTGCTGTGCCAAAAGGGCATTTCGGACACCTATCACGACTTTGATATCTTCGTCTCCGCGGAGGATGCTCCCCGCGCGGACAAGGTCCTGACCAAGCTGGGCATGCGCTCCGAGGCGACGGAGACCGGCGATTTCCGCGCGGCCTATCATTTCGACGGCGCGGACATTGAGCTGAACGCCTGGACAAGCATCAACAACACCTGGCGTGTTCAGTTTGACGCCGCCTGCGTGGCTGAGGATGTGACGGTCCTTGGCGCTACGGTGCACCTGATGCACCTGGAGGACTGGCTGGTGCTGTACACGCTCATCGGCCGCGCACCAAAGGCGGAAGCCATTGCGGCCTACTTGAAGGAGCACGGTGTGCAGCATCCCGAGCGCTTTGCAGCCGTCACGCCTGATCCGCTGCCCGAAGGATTGCAAACCACGATCAATCAGCTATTGGAGGGTTAAACCATGTCAAGACTTGGCGATCTGATCCGCACCGAGCGCATCCGTCAAAAGATGACGCCCAAGCAGGTGGCCCGCAAGTGCGGCGTCAGCGAGAGCTACATCATGGCGGTGGAGGCCGGCACGCGCATTATCCCCGATGACCAGGCCCGCCGCATTTTGAAAACCATCGGCCTGCGCGAGCAGACCGAGGCTGATTTCACCCTGGACGACATTGCCGCTACCGTCGACCTGGCCCAGGTGGAGCCGCAAATGGCAAAGGCCGTGGCCCGTCCGAAGGTCAAGCCCGTCGCTCAGCCCACGGAGGCCGAGAAGGTGGCATCCTCCGAGGATGAGAAGAACGAAGGCGTGGTCGGCAGCGTCTGGCTGGACGCGCTGCAAAGCGTGCTCAAGCGCGTGCCCGTGATGAATGCCGTCATGAAGCCTGTTGATCATCGCATGCTGCCCATTGTGCAGGGCAAGATCGAGGGCGCGAACCCCGACAAGGTGTATTACTTCCTGGCGCCTGACGATTCCATGCGCGGCTTCCGCGTTCATTCGGGCGACATTGCGCTCATCGTGCCCGCTCAGAGCCCCATCGACGGCGCGATCATGCTGGTCGAATATGCCGGTCACCGCAATCTGCGCAAGCTCAAAAAGCTCGACGCCACCACGGTCATGCTCCAGAGCTATGGCCGTGAATACGACGCTGAAACGGTGAATGTGACAGATCTGGTTTGTCTGGGACGCGCTGTGAAGGTCGAGTTTACGTTGTGATAAGGGGCGTACAGGTCCTCATGAACCATTCTGCGGTGCGGCTTGACGCTCGTGCATGCAGATGATTGTTTCTTGATTGAGGATCGCAAAAGCCGCTTGCCAGTATTCTATATGGAAAAAGGTTCAAATCGTTGAATATCAAGCAGCTATGACTTGAAGGGAAGCCTTCAGGAGCATAGCTGCTTTTTCTTTGGCTTTTCCTATCTTCTCGTCATGAATCAATAAACAAAAGGAAAGGCGCAGGACGCTCCTGGCTCCTACGCCTTTCCGAAAAAACACTTGTCATTGCGCCGCGTCCGTTATGCCAGCGGCTTTTCGCCATCGGTCAATCCGCCGTAGAGCTGAACAAACTTCTCCGTACCATCCAGAATCTCCTGGGCAGACAGCCTGCCGGACAGCTCCAGCACCTTGATGGGCGATGCGGAGATATACGGCGCGAAGTCACGAAGCACATTGCCGGGCAGCGTGCATGGCGCGTAGTGATCCAGGCCATCCACGGCGTCGTGGATGTGCATGCCAACGATATTGCGCGCAGCACGTTCGCTCAGCGGCAGCTGCTGCAAGCCCATCTCCATCATCATGATGGCGTGGCCTGTGTCCAGCCACAGACCGGCGGGGCTGCCGTCGAAACGCTCTGCGATCAGCTCCATCTCGCTGAAAATGGGCACCTGATGGCACATCGCGCGGTTTTCCATGCCCAGCTTCACGGGCAGATCATGCTTTGTGACGTACGCTGCCAGCTCATCAATGCTCTTCATCATGCGGTTGACGTATGGGTCGGCCATGCGGCGGCGCATCATCTCGGCCTGCAGCGTATGGTAGGCCTCGCTCTCGACTTGATGGGCGGCGATGAGTTTTTTCAGCGGCACATCGTACTGCTGCGGGTCCAGCGGAACCTCGGTGGGATGGAACACCACAGCGCCCGCCCCCAGTCTGCAAGCCCAGTCGATCGACTGACAGCCCAACGCCACAGCCTGACGGCGCAGTGACTCGTCCTCATAGCCCAGCATCACGCTGTCGGTATCGAAGCGCTGATCGTCCGTGGCAGGAAATACGTTGTGTACGCTGCCTGCGGTGATCGTGCCGGCGGCAATATAACGCTCGATGTCGGGCAGCCACTCGGCCTTCACGCGGTAATTCAGTTCCACGCGGGTGAAGCCCAGGGCAAGGATCTGATCCATCAGTTCGGCGCCCGTCTTGGCCTTGCGGAAATTCCACATGGTGGACAGCGCCAGGTCCTTTTTGGTAAAAGCCATGATTTACGCCTCCACGCAGGCTACACTGTCCTGATAGACGATCGTGTTGCCCTCAAAATCCTTGGTGCGCACGTTGTGCAGGCGGATATCCTCCGCGCCATGAATGTAGATGGGTTGAGCTTTCTTATCCATCAGGCCGGGCTCGTCCTGCGCAGGGCGCAGATCGTACATATTGACAGGCCACTTGGAGGTACGCACCAGCTCAACGCGCACATCCTCAAAAGAGACGTCGCGGATCTTGCCGTCGTCGGAATAAATGATCACGCCGTTCTCGCCCTTGCAGCGGATATCGCGGAAACGCACGTCGCTGATATCGCCGCAGGGAACCGCATGGTCGCGGTCGCGGGCCGTGATGGCGATGGGCTCGGCGCAGCCCCACCACTGAGGCGCAAAGCGGCGAGTCTCAATGGAGATGTGGTCGAAGCTGACATTGCGCACACAGCCCTTGTCGCGGATTTGGATGGAGATGCCGCGGTTGGATGCGCTGATGGAGCAATTGGCAAACAGGATGTTCTCGAAATCGCCCACGCCTTCGGTGCCGATCTTCAGCGCCGCGCTGGTGGAGATCAGCGTGCAGCCGGTCACCACCACGTCGCGGGTGGGACCGTATTCGCGGTTGCCCAGCGTGGTTTTCATGCAGATGCAGTCATCGGCGCAGGTGACATGGCAGTCATGGATGCGCACATTGCTGGAGTGGTCGATGTCGATGCCGTCGCTGTTGGCGGTGTCCAGCGGATTGAGAATGCGCACGCTGCCGATCTCGCAGTCGTCGCAGCCGCCCAGATGGATGGTCCAGAACGGCGCGTTGCCGAACTGAGCGCCGCAGATGGACACATGCTGACAGTTCTCGAAATACACCAGCGTGGGCCGCGGATAGAAATCGCCGGTCACATAATACTGATCCACCGCGCGGACAAAGGCGCGGCTGTTGCCGTCCACATAGCCGCTGCCGGTGACCGCAATGTTCCTGCGGCCATAGGCATACAGATACACATAGGAGGGCTTGCCCAGCACAGGCGTGCCCACATAGCTGGCGTTGCCGCTGGCGGGCGAATCAGGCCGGAAATAATCCGTCAGGTTGCCGCTGGCCTTCAGTACGCTGCCATGGGCCAGATGCAGCTCGGTGTTGTCGCCGATGAACAGCGAGGCCGTCAGATAGGTCTTGCCGCCTGAAAGCTCCACCGTGCCGCCATGCTCCGCGCAGGCGTCCAGCGCCTTCTGGATGGCTTCGGTATCGAAATGCACGCCGTCACCCACGGCGCCGTAGGTTTCAGGATAAAAGATCATGGGACCGACCTCGCTTTCAACGCGTTAGGGATGCATGTCCAGGGGAGTGGTGCGGATGGAGATTTTCTTCTCCGTGGGCGTGTAGTCGGTGAACAGCACCGTGTAATGCTTGTCGCTCAGCGGATAGGCGCCGCCCATGCGGTCACGGACATCGTGCGCGCCGAACGCGCTGTCCAGCACAATGGTCTCGCCCATGGGACCGCAGGCTTCCACCACGCCGTCCAGCACATTGATGCTCTCGCCGGGCTTGGTATACTGGATGAAATGCTTGGTTCGCACATATCCGCCGGGCTGGAAGGAGAACTCGCAGCGCAGCGGCACCCAGTCGATACCCTCGGTGTGGATGTACAGGTCGATGCCGTCCTCCTGCTTTTCAATGCGCAGGGTGGTATCCAGGGGCAGCCCCTCGATCTTCTTGCGGGTATGGGGGTTATCCATGGCCCACCAGTCGGAGGTGGCGGGCTTCTCGTCGAAGGGCAGATAGTACCAGCCGGCGGCGTGGGCCTTCATGATGTAGCCGTTCTCGGTCTTTTCAAGCGTATCGGCCAGGAAATTGCGGCGGTCGCACAGGTTGGAGTAGATGGTCATGTACATGGTGAAGGTGCCATGCTGGAAATAAAGACAGTTGGCCTTGCCCTTGAGCAGGGAGCAGCTCCATTCGTCCTTGCGGATGCGGGCAATGCAGCTGTCCTCAAACAGGCGGTCGATGTGGGTGATCGGGGGCAAGAAGTCCTCCTGCTCGCCGAAGCCGTCCATTTCAGGATGCAGCAGCACCCATTCCACGCCGGGCGGGATGGTACCGCGGCGGCGGCAATCCTGCCAGATGAATCCGGCCATGCGGCCCAGATCCTCGCGCTGCAGGAAATAACCGGCCAGCAGATAGAAGATATAGTAGGTATCCGCATACACCTTCAAGCCCATATCCTGGCGGGTGGAATTGTTGGTGAACACGGAGTTGTCGGGATCGAAGTAGCAGTACATCATCTCCAGGTTGGCGGCCATGGCCTCCAGATAGCGCTTGTCGCCGGTGGCTACGAACAGGCGGATCATCTGATCGTCGTTCACTTGGTTGTAGTTGCCGGCGCTGCGCTCGGCGAATTCGCCGTCCTTGTTGATGTCCAGGCCTTCCTGGAGATACTGTGCGGCACGCTTGCCCAGCTCATGATTGCCGGTGATCTTCTCGCAGTTCAGCAGGCAGGAAGCAATGGCCCAGCGGTGATTGGGCGTGTGGAAGCCGCCGGCCGCAATGCCGCGGGAGGCAGAGTCGATCAGCTCGTACATGGGCTGGCGGATGAAGTCAGCTTCCGGCGCAGTGCTCTTTTCCAGCAGCCACCAGCCGCTGAGCATGGCGTTGACCATGAAGGCGGTGTCAGGCGGCGAAGCATAGTTGCAGGTGCTGATGTCAAAGCAGCCGTCGGGGCGCTGATGCTCACGCATATAGCGCAGGTCGCGGCGGATCGCCTCGGCCAGCACATCGGACAGATACCACCGGCTGTCCTCGGTCACAAAGGCGGCCGCCATGTCGCCCAGGAAAAAGCCGCTCTCGCGGGGCTCCACATGGAACTGTACCCGCTTGGTCCAGAAGCCGCCAAAACGCGGATCGCCCTCGTTGGTGATCTGCCGCTTCAGCCGTGCCGCGATCTGCTCATCCAGGTCGCGGAGCATTTCCTTACGATGCTGCATCGTTTTTTCCTCCATATCTGTACATGACATTTGCTTATGATACCATCCAGGCTTGCAGGAAATCATCGGGAACAAGCCCAGGTCAAAAGGCACCTTGTCCTTTGTTTCACCTACAAGAAGCACACCGAAGGAGCGGCGAGGGCGATTGGAAAGCCCACGCCCCGTGCCCGCAGGCGCGAAATCCTCCCATGCTGCGATGTTTGGATGAAAAATGATATTACTTCTCGTTGTGCATCAGCTCGGTGAGCATCAGGAACACCAGTCCCTGACCATACGCGGTAGGCTGAATCGGCACATGGCAATAGAAATCCTTGGTCTTGCCCATAGGTGTGCCATAGGAAACGCCGCCGACGGTGCCGTCCTCGCCCACCATCGCCAGCACGCCCTCCGCAGCCTTGCGGGCACACTCGCCGTACTCCGTCTCAGGCAGAATGCCCAGCCGCACGCCCTTTAGCAGACCATAGGCAATGGCCGCGCTGCCGCTGGTCTCCACATAGGAAGTGGGATCGTCCAGCAGGGTGTGCCACAGACCGGTCTGCTCATCCTGGCATGCCTTCAGCGCGGCGCACTGCTGCACAAAGGCATTCTGCACCATGCGCTTCACGCTGCCCTCAGGCAGCCACTCGGCAAAATCCACGCCGCCGGCGGTATACCAGCTGTTGCCGCGGCACCAGTAGGCGCCCGCAAAATGATGGCCGCCGTCGAAGCAGTAGCCGTGATACCACAGATGATCCTTCTGGCTGTGCAGATACTTGATGTGCAGCAGGAACTGATACTCCGCCTCCTGCTGATAATCAGCGCGGTCCAGCAGCAGGCCCGCGCGGTACAGGAACAGCACGGTCATGAACAACGTGTCGTCCCAGATCTGCTGGGCATTGAAGTCGTCGGAAGTAATGTGCTGGAAGCCGCCCTCGTCCGTTCTGGGCAGACCTTCCATCACCCACGCTGCCCAATCGCGGATAGCGTTCAGGTACTTCTCATCCTTGGTCTGCTCGTACAGGTAGGTCATGCCGAGCATAGGCGCGGTGGTGTTGATGTTGTGCGAAGGCGTACCCTTCGCCATCTGCCGGTCGTACCAGCTCTTGATCTGCGTCAGCACGGCGGGGTCGCCGGAGGCCAGATAAACCTTGGCCATGGCATACATGGCTACGCCCTGGGGCCATTCCCAGGTGTCCAGCGTAAAATGGTCATGGATATCGCCGTTGCCACGCACAGACAGCAGCAGGCCCATCACCTTGTCAGCAATCTCGTTATACATGCATTTTGTACCTCGCTCATCATAATAGGGGATAGTAAAAGTATACCAAATTCAGCAGAATAATTCAATATATACCAGGATTGTTTATTGAAAATCACCACAAAAACTGAATCTATGGTATAATGACCGTATGAAGGGCGCGTGCCGTCCTTATTGACGTACCCCATCACACCATGAAGCCGCCCGTCGGCTTCGGAACAGGAGCATCCATGGAAGACAGACAATTCCGTCAACGGCTGGAATCCTGGCAGAAAGAACTGAAGAACCACCTCATGACGCCCATTGCGCCGGTGGATTTCAGCGGCTGCACCACCTTCGACCGGATTCGGCATCAGGACGCGGCCGCATTGCCCTTTGCCCCCATGCCTGTGGGTACCGAATGGGGCGGCTACCGAGAATACGCCTGGTTCACCGCGCAGGTGACGCTGCCACCGCAGTGCACCGGTCAGCGCGTGGTGTTCACCAGTGGTCTGGGCGGTGAACAGCTGGTTTATGTGGATGGCGTCGCGCGCGGTTCCATCGACAAGGAGCATTTTTACGTCACGCTGTTCCGTGAAGCGCCGGCTCAGGCCAGCGTCACGCTGCTGATCGAGAGCTATGCCGGGCACGGCGCCCGCCTGGAAAACAGCGCGCCGATCCCGCCGGAGAAGCAAGCCATTCCGCCCACGCCTGACAAGCAGTGCTGCATCGCGCCCAGCGGCATCGCCGTGTTTAACGAGGACGCATATCAGCTGTATATGGACGTGCAGACGCTGATGGAGCTGTGGCGCATCCTGCCGGGGGGCAGCGTGCGCTGGCAGCAGGTGGACCGTGCGCTGCGCGATTTCACCCACACCGCCGATTTTGAGCTGGATTACGAAGGCCGCAATGCCTCCTTCCGCGCTGCCCGTGCCAAACTGCAGGCAGCGCTGAGCGCCACCAACGGCTCCTCTGCGCCTGTGCTGAACCTGGTGGGCCAGTCCCACATCGATCTGGCCTGGCTGTGGCCGCTGGAGGAAACCTACCACAAGGTGGTGCGTACCTTCTCCAACCAGCTTCACCTGATGGAGGAATACCCCGAATACCGTTTCCTTGCCTGTGAGCCGATTCTGTTCGACATGCTGCGCGAAAGCGATCCCGAGGTGTATGATCGTCTGGTCAAGGCTGTTGCCAGCGGTCAGATGCAGCCCGACGGCGCCTTCTATGTGGAGTGCGACACCAACGTGCCCTCCGGCGAGAGCCTGATCCGCCAGCTGGACTGGGGCAAGAAGTGGTTCCGTGAGCATTTCGGCGTAGAGTCGAAGGTCGCTTATCATCCCGATACCTTTGGCTTCTCGCCCGTGCTGCCCCAGCTGCTGAAGGGCTTTGATGTGCCCTATTTCTCCACGCAGAAGCTGCTGCGTGCCGATCCGGAATGCGAGCGCTTCCCCTACCAGGATTTCATCTGGGAGGGTGTGGACGGCAGCCGCGTACAGGCCAATTCCTTCTTTAACTGCGGCTCAAAAACCAATCCGACGGACCTGAATATGCGCTGGGAGAAGCATCGCACCCAGCAGACCGACATTGAGCGGCTGTTCTATCCCTTTGGATACGGCGACGGCGGCGGCGGCGCGGATCGCGACACGCTGGAGTTCCTGCGCCGCGAAGAGAATCTGGAGGGCCTGCCGCGCACGGAATGGCACAGTATAGAGGAGCATTTTGAACTCACCCACGACAACGCGCAGAAGAACGTCTGGGTCGGCGAGCTGTATCTGGCCTGGCATCGCGGTACCTATTCCAGCCAGCGCAAGACCAAACAGCTTATCCGTCAGGTGGAGCAGGCGCTGCATGATGCCGAGCTGCTGGTCAGCAAGGCCCATATGGATGACCGCCAAACAAAAGAGCTGCTGCATGACGCCTGGTACACCGTGCTGCTGCACCAGTTCCACGACATCTGCGCAGGCTGCGGTATCCGCGACGTCCATCTGGAGGCCGAGGCCACGCTGAGTCAGTGCCTGAAAAAGTTGCAGCGCTTCATCGCTGAGGCCGCGCACAAGGCCTTCGACATTCAGCCCGACGCCCGGCAGCGCGTCTGGATCAACACGCTCCCCTTCGAGCGCCGCGAGTGGGTTACCCTGCCCGATGGCCAGGAGGGTTACGTCACTCTGCCGCCCTTCGGCGCAAAGACCTGCGCAGAAACCGAACTTCCTGCGCAGCCCGTGCAGATGAAAAAAACCGATGCCGGCCTTGTTGTCGAGAATGGCATCCTGCGCTTCACGCTGGATCAGGCTGGCTGCGTCCGCGAGCTGATGGATCTGCGCACCGGCTTCCCTGTGCAGGAGCCCGGCATGTCCATGAATGATTTCCGCCTGTACAAGGATGTGGAGCCCATCTACGACGCCTGGGAGCTGAGCCGCGATTATGTGCTGGATCTCACCCGGGATGTGCATACCACGGCCATCACGGTGGTTCGCGATGACAGCCGCTGCTTTGAGGCACGCATCGAGCGCATGATCGGCGTCAGCCCCAGCGTGCAGACCGTGACCCTACGCGCGGGCGATGACAAGATCCGCTTTGAAACTGATGTGGACTGGCATGAACGTCACAAGCTGCTCAAGGTACACTTTGAAAGCAACATGCGCAGTCTCAACGCCATCCATGAGATGCAGATGTGCCACATCGAGCGTCCCGCCCATCGCAGCAACGCCTTTGCTAAGGATCGCTATGAGGTCATCAACCATCATTATTCTGCGTTGTTTGAGCCTGACCGCGGCATTGCGCTGTTCAATCAGGCCATCTTCGGCGTCAGCGCTAAGGAAGGCGATCTGGCCCTGACCCTGCTGCACGCCCCCTGCGTGCCTGACGAAACCTGCGACCGGGGTCAGCAGCATTTCAGCTTCGCCATCGGTGTGTATGACCGCGCCTTCTCCGAGGGAAAGGTCACCCACGACGGCTATGCCTACAACTATGCGCCCGTGCAGGTTTCCGGCGCCGCCGCCGAGCAGATCGGTGCATGGGCTGAAAACGCCATCATCGAGACGGTGAAGCCTGCTGAGGACGGCGACGGCGTCGTGCTGCGTCTGTGGGAACATCGCGGCGCACGCGCCCATGTCACGCTGCATCTGCCCAAGGCTTACCGGGTGACTGACTGCGGCATGCAGGAAAACACCGCTGATGTGGTGGGCGAGGGCGATACGCTGACCTTCACCATGAAGCCATTTGAGATCAAGACCCTGCGTGTGAAGTGACAGGGTTGCCGTTCAAGCGTCAGGGAGACTGTCTTTTGCAGGACAGTCTCCTTTTTCTTTGAAACCAAATAAATCGTCCCCCAAAAAAGCGCAAAAATCCCCTATAGGAAATATCGACAGCAAAAAGTCAAGCCATAGCCATAGTCAAGCCGTCATCCGGCTTCCAGCCAAGGTTCTTCAGTTTAGTAAGGAGCGAATTGATTTTTCTCTCTTTGTTGAAATGGTTGTAGTAGTCAGCACCAAGGTCACGGAACACTTCGCCAGTGGAAAGCATATGAAAGATGGCTATCAGCATAGAATGTGCAACGGCCACAATGGCACGTTTTTTGCCGCGTCGAACGCTTAAACGCTGGTACTGTGCATAGAAGTAAGAGGTTTTGACCAGTATCGCAGCATGAGCACATTGAACCAGCGTGGACTTGAGGACTTTATTTCCCTTCGTTGTCCGACCAGAATAGCGTTTTCCGGCGCTTTCATTGTTGCCTGGAGAGACACCAGCCCATGAACAAAGATGATTCGCCGAAGGGAAACGGCTCATGTCGGTCCCGATAATAGACAGGATCGTTTTTGCACTATCCGGGCCAATACCGGGAATATCATCCAGCAGTTCAACCTGCGCTTTATCGTCATCGCTCATGTTGTTGTCGATCTCGTCATCCAATTCAGCAATGTGACGATCCAGTTCGTCAATGTGACTTAGCACAACGCCGATCATCTTGCGCTGAATCGGCGTCAGGATGCCTCGCAGATCATCCAGCAGCTTTTCGGGATCGGCTTTCAGGCGAGTTACCACAAGTTCAGCCAAGCGCTCACGCGAAATGTTTTCACCTTGTACCAATGCATTCAGGATTCGGCGTCCGCTCACACCATTCACATTGGATACCGTGCCGGACAGCTTGATATTTCCACCTTCCAGCATCTTTTGCAAACGATTCAGCTCGCGACTCTTTTCTCCGACAAGACTGCGCCGATATGTCACCAATTCCCGCAGCTCCCGCTGTGCTTTCCCTGGAATGTAGCTGCTTTTCAGCAGCCCATGCTGAAGTAGATCTGCAATCCACTCTGCATCCTTCTGGTCTGTTTTGCGTCCGGGCACCGCTTTCATGTGCTGTGCATTGACCACCATTGCTGGAAGTTCATGCGCTTCCAACACATTGTACAGTGGCTTCCAATACGAGCCGGTGCTTTCCATTGCTACCATCTCGCAGCTGTTCTCTGCGAGCCAATCCGCCAGTGTGAGCAATTCTCTTGTGCATGCTCCAAACTCACGGATTTCCTTTTTGTTCCCCGTTCTCAAGCATGCTACGATGAGCTTCTTGTGAACGTCAATACCACAACAACGCTCATATACCTTCTCCATGTCTTTACCTCCACATGAATCAGACAGCGGCGCGGCTCTCTGTTCTATTCCATTTTTCTTTACATCCTTTTGCACTTTTGTGCTGGACAATTCGTGGTGCAGCCAGAGAGCCTTCGGTTAATTTTTCGTTCGATCTGCTGTACCAAAAAGGGAGCAGCCTTTTCCGCTGCTCCTATTGTATCACAGGTTTCATCTTTTGTGGTGGCGCCTTGCCATGCTTATTTTTCGT
>R21__coassemble_1086_pt1 | contig 19476 bp, 16 predicted proteins | sample R21__metabat2_low_PE_059 | metagenome-assembled genome bin R21
GACAAAGGCACGATCTCCTGTTGCTCGGAAATCGTGCCTTTGTTGACGGTCTGAAGCTGTCAATGACAGCTTCTTTTGTATTAGGTATCATATCTGTTTCTGAATGTACCTTGCGCTTTTGACGCAGAAGGAGCCCGAAAGCCTCCCTCGTCACTTCTTCAGCAAGCTCGACTTTTTCAGTGCCGGATGCAGAAGCATGTACAGGATCACAACCAACACCGTGCAGATCAGGGAGTTCACAGAGGTGACGGCGCTGGAGATCTTGGTCAGGACGGTGGCAAAATCGGTGGGAATACCCTGGATATAGACCTTGCGGAAATAACCCAGGAAGGGGTCGGTGAAAATGTTCAGTACCAGGCCGGAGGCAGCCGAGACGATCACGGCGACATAGTAGGAAACGCCATCCTTCGGTGAACGCTTGCGCAGCTTGAAAATGCGATGGGCAAAAACGCCGCAGGTAATGCCGATCAGGTACTTGAGGATAAAGGTCGTGATGGCATAATGCGGCGTGCCTGCCACAATGTCCGCCATCGCCAGACCCACAGCGCCAGCCAGACCGCCGCACACTCCGTCCAGCAGCAGCGCCGTCAGCGCCGGGGATGCATTGCCCACGTGGATTGAGGACGTGGAACCGTTGAGCGTGATTGGAATTTTCAGAAACGCATACGCCACGTAGGACAGCGCAGCCATCACGCCGATCATCGCAATCTCCATAATCGTGAACTTTTTCTTGGTCAGCGTGGATGCGATCACGATCACCGCCACCACCACAAAGAACAATAGCCACATCACCGTCGTTGACATCAGGCAACCCTCCAAGAATCTTGTTGACGTTTTGGTTCGTTTCCATTATAATCAAAACTGATCCCATCTAAATACTCAGTTTTGATCTATTTTATGGGTTCAGTTATGGAGGATTTCGATGCTTGAACTGACCTTTACCGTCAGCGCCGCCGCCCAGGCGCCGCTTTATCAGCAGGTCTACGATAGTCTCTGCGCCCAGATCCGTGACGGACGGCTCCCGACCGGCACACGCATGCCCGGCAAACGTACCCTCGCCGCCCAGCTGGCCGTCAGTGTCAACACCATCGACACCGCGTATCAGATGCTCGTCGCAGAGGGCTACCTCGAAAGCCGTGCCCGCAGTGGTTTTTTCGTGCAGGATGTGCCGGAGATCTTTGCCGTGACCGCGCCACCCATCGCAACAAAAAAAAGCGGCCCTGTTTCGACTGTCTTGGCCTTCGATTGCTCTACCGGCAATATCGACACGGCGCTCTTTCCTGTCCACACCTGGGGCCGTATCCAGCGCGAGCTGCTCTACGATCACCCGGAGCTGCTGCTCCACGGGCATCGGCAGGGCGACGAAAATCTGCGTGAAGCCATTCTTGATTATCTGCGCGCCTACCGCGGCGTGGCCTGCTCGGCAGACCAGCTGATCGTCGGCGCAGGCGTGGAGTACCTGCTCGGCCTGGCAGCCCAGCTGCTTGCTGGCAGCGTCGCCGCCGTCGAAGAGCCCGGCTATGACCGCAGCCGCACCATCCTCGAAAACAACGGCATTTACTGCCGCACTGTCGGCCTGGACGCCTCGGGGCTTCGCGTGGACGCGCTGGAAAAGAGCGGTGCTAACCTTTGCTATGTGACGCCCAGCCATCACTTTCCCACCGCCGTCACCATGCCCGTCGGCCGCCGCGCCCAGCTGCTCAAATGGGCCCAGGAGCCGAACCGCTATATCCTTGAGGATGATTACGACGCAGAATTTCGCTTCGATATGCGCCCCGTGCCGAGCCTGCAAGGCATGGCCGGCCCCAATGGCCGAGTCATCTATCTGTGTACGTTTTCCAAAAGCCTGGCGCCCGGCATCCGAATCGCCTGTATGGTTCTCCCACCGGACCTGATGGCGAAATATCAGCAGGTATACGGCAGCTATTCCAACACAGTCAGCCGCGTGGAGCAGCAAACGCTGTGCCGCTTTCTGACCGCAGGCCATTTCACGCGGCACCTGGCCCGCATGCGACTGGTATATCACCGAAAAATGCGGCTGCTGTGCGAGGCGCTGGAAAATGCGTTCGGCGCGGACCGACTGGTCCTCCAGGGCCGCCACACCGGCCTTCACCTGATGCTGACACTGGTGGACGGTCCCGGCGAGGATCGCATGCTGGACACCGCCCGCGCTGCCGGCGTCCGCCTGTCCGGTCTGAGCGAATATTATCACGACGCCGCCCAGCGTCCCGAAAACACCGTCATTCTCGGCTATGCGGCCCTGCGTGAGGAACAGATCTCCGCGCTGGCCAGCGTGCTGCATGACGCCTGGACGGTTTCCCCCTGAACGGCAGCAGCGGCGCAAGACCAGTCGTCCCGCGCCGCTGCGTTGTTATTCTGTTTTGCCTTTGGCGATCACCTTGTAGATCGCCTGCGTGGACATATGATATTCCTCCGCCATTTGCTCCACACGATCACCTTCCGCATACCTGCGGCAGATCTCCGCATTGCGCTCGTCCAGCTCGCCGCGCAGGCCGGTTTCCTCGCCCCATCGTCTGCGGTTCTGCTCCAGACGAGGGATATAAACCGATGCGCCTTCAATATACTGCTGGACCTGCGCCAAAAGCTCCGGCGGCAGAACGTCCCCTGCCTTCTTATAGCCCATGTTTCTTCCTCCAATGATCCTTCGTCCTTGCAGATATTGGAGTGAGCACAGGCTGCCTCTGCATGTCAGCCTATGCTTTTCTTCGTCCTCCGACTAAATACTGCAAACATCTTTGTTCCCCATCCTTTCTACGGCTGATGCTTTGCCGAAAATTCTACTCTACATGTTATCAAATAATCCATTTTCGTGCAAGCAAAACTTGATTGAAAAAAAGAGTAGAAAAGGCGCGCCGCCTGGTTGCAGTGCGCCTTTGTGTTATTTACTTGTCGAATGCGGCCAGTACAGCGGCGCTCATGGCGTCCTTGCCCTTCTCGCACTTGGCGGTATGGCGGACAGGCAGCTCACGCAGCGCCTTGACCTGGGCAGGAACCGGGCGGCCGCTCAGCTTCTCCAGCTCGTCAGAGCAGGCGAAGGCGTCCATGCCCTCCACCGCCTCGCGACCCTTGAGGGCTGCCAGCACATCGGCGGCAAACTTGTAGGGGCTGGCAGTGGAAACGATCACAGTGGGCGTGGCGTCGCCAGTCTGTTCTCTGTAGGTGCGCAGGACACTGCTTGCAACCGCAGTATGCGTATCCATCAGGTAGCCTGTGGTCTCAAAGACATACTTGATCTCCTCGGCACATTTCTCGTCGTCCGCGCAGCCAGCAGCAAAGACAGATGCCAGCCACTCACGGCCTTCCTCGCCAATGTCGTACTTGCCGTTTTCCTTCAGCTGGCTCATCCAGGTGTTGATGCAGTCGTTGTTTCGGTCGGCCATCTCAAACAGCATGCGCTCCAGGTTGGACGAGATCAGGATGTCCATGGAGGGCGAGGTGGTCTTGTGGAAGGGACGGTGGGTCGAATAGGTGCCCGTGGCGAAGAAATCGGTCAGAACATTATTCTTGTTGCTGGCGCAGATGAGCTTTCCCACCGGCAGCCCCATGCAGCGGGCATAATAGGCAGCCAGGATGTTGCCGAAGTTGCCCGTAGGCACCACGAAGTTGACCGGATCGCCGATGGCCACAGCGCCGCTCTCCACCAAATCGGCATAAGCGCTGAAATAGTAGACAATTTGAGGGGCCAGACGGCCGAAGTTGATGCTGTTCGCGGAGGACAGCACCTTGCCGCGCTTGTTGATCTCCTCCGCAAAGTCCTTGGAGGCAAACAGGTTCTTCACACCGGTCTGCGCGTCGTCGAAGTTGCCGTACACGGCAATGACGTGGGTGTTGTCGCCGCCGGTGGTGGTCATTTGCAGCTTCTGCACGTCGCTGACGCCATCCTCCGGATAGAACACTGTGCAGCTGGTGCCGGGCACGTCCTTGAAGCCCTCCAGGGCTGCCTTGCCGGTGTCGCCGCTGGTAGCCACCAGGATGCTGATCTCGCGCTTCTCGCCGTTCTTGGCGCCGCTGAGCGTCACCAGATGGGGCAGCAGCTGCAATGCCATGTCCTTGAAGGCCAGGGTCGGGCCATGGAACAGCTCCAGGACATGGGTGTCATCATCGAGCTTCTTCACCGGCGCGATCTTTGGATCGTCGAACTTTTCAGGAGCGTAGGCAGCACGTACCGCACGCTTGATCTCCGCCGGGTCAAAATCGTCCAGATAAGTGCCCAAAATAAACGCCGCGCGGTCGCAGTAGTCCAGCTTGGGCAGGTCATGCAGCGAGGCCTTTTCCAGCTGCGGGAACATGGCCGGCACATACAGGCCGCCATTCTCCGCCATCCCCTTCAAAATTGCCTGGGACGCGGTCACGCCAGCGCCGCCTCTGGTAGAAAAGAAAGACATGTCTTATACCTCCAACTCCTTCTCTGCGCCGGATTCCGGGCGCAAGCCGTGCAGAAAAGGTTCATAGATTCATAATCATTATCGTTTTTCGGACATTTCCATGAAAATTCAGAAAAAGGGACAGCAGCTTGCACTACCGTCCCTTGTTGGCAACCAGCGGAATTAGATGATGTACTTGGTGACGAACTCGGGCAGGTTGGCGGGGTCCTCGCTGACGGAGCAGACGAAGTTCACATTGTGCTTTGCGGACAGCTCTTCCATCGCGGTGAACAGCCAGGCAGCCTCGTTCAGGTCGGTCTTGGCCAGCTTGCAGAAGGCATCAATGAAGATGGTGCCGATGTCGAAGTTCTGGCTCAGCATACCGGACAGGAAGCCCACGAACATCTCGGGGGTGTGGACGTGATACTCACCAGCGTTGACAAAACGGACCTTGCGGTCGATGTCGAACATATAGCGGTCATCGTCATCCAGGAAAACGGTGTCATTGGTGGCTTCCTTGGCAGCGGCGTTGGTCATGTCGATCAGACGCTTGGTCTTGCCGGTACCCTTTTTGCCTGCGATAATCTGAATCATGGAAACGACCTCCTTACAGAGTTTTTCATCTGATAGCATTATAACCTATTTTTCCTTTTCACGCAATCCCCTATTTCAGGTTCTTGAACGCCAATCGGAGAATGATTATGCTTGAGGAAAATTTTCCTCGCTATTACCATTCGCCATGCGTGCCATTAATTCCTTCTTGTCGGAAAATTCGAGTTCTCGGGGCTCGCCGCCGGGCAGCGCCGGGTCACGTCCGCACACGCCCGCATAGGCGCAGTAGTCGCAGGCGCTCCAGGCTTTGATCTTCGCCGGCGCAATGTCAATGCAGCCGCCGCGTATGCGGTCGGTCAATTCCGCCGCCGTGCGCTGCGCGTGGTCCAGAAGCGCGTGCATCTCGTCCAGGTCGTAGGCATTGGCGTTCGCGCCGAGGGTGCCGTTCTTGTTGAACACCTTGCCGATCGAATATTCCGGCACGTCGGCATCCATGGCCTCGATTACCTCAACGTCCGCCAGCACCACGCCCTTGAGGCGCATCTCGTGCGCGATCTGCTTTTCCGCTTCCTCGCGAATATCCCGGGCCGTTTTGACCGTCGGGCTGTTCACATGAAAATAGAACGCGCCTGCGGGCTTTGCGCCCTCCTCCATCTGCTCCGCCGCCTTCAGATACAGCAGCAGCTGCAATTGCAGGCCATACCACATGCGCACCGGGTCCAATTGGCGCTCGCTGCTCTTGTAGTCGATGACGCGCAGGTACAATCCGCGATCACCCTCATACCGGTCGATCCTGTCGATCACACCGCGCAGCGCCACGCGTCGTCCGTCGCCCAGCGTCAGGATCACCGGCGGCAATCCTCCCACATCGCCGAAGCGCACCTCCGCGCCGACGGTCGTGAAGCGGCTGTTCCGCGCATGCTTGGTGAACATCCACGCTGAGCGCCGCACGCTGCGGATATAGGCTTCGCCCAATTGCCGTCCCACCGCATCCTCGCGCAGCGGACCGCCCTCCCATTCCTTCGTCAACGGCTGCACCACCTGGTCCACCATTCGGTCGATCTCCTCGTCAGGCAGGTCAGGCCAGCTGGGCTCCGCCGACGCCAGCGTCGCATACTGCTGCAAGGCCGCATGGAAGAACGAACCCTTCTCGTCCGGTGCGAAGGTGAACGCCCGCCGCTCCACCGGCTTCAACCCATAGTCAATGAAATGCCGGTACGGGCAGGCAGCAAAGCCCTCCAATCGGCTGATGGACACCGTGTCCTGCGTGAACAGGCTGCGCGTCTCGTCGCGCGTCAGCATGCCGGCTTCCACCTTTGCATTCAGGCTCTCCACCATCACGCGGGTCCGCTCATGCCAATCTGCATCCTGCCACAGCCAGCGCAGCGCCTCCTGCCAGGCAGCGTCCAGCTCCTCCGCTTTTCCGTCCGCCATCGCACGCAGGCGCAGCGCCAGGCCGTCCAGCGCCGTCAGCGGAGACAGCGGCGCATCCCCGCGCCCATCCGCCGTCACGCCGCCGCTCACCGTCATATGCGGGAACAAGAGCCTCAAATCATTGATCATGCCCGCCGGACGCATGGCCGCGCCGTCCTGGCTGCTCTCGGAGAAGGTGAGCACCAGCCGCTTTTCCGGCAGCGCCACCGTGCGGTAGAAGTCCGCCTGGCGCAGGGCGCTTTGCTCCTGCCGCGTCAGTCCGATGGGACGGTGCACGGCCTCGGTCAGCTCTGCACGCTCCTGCTCGGTGATCAGGCTATCCATGCCGGACGCGGTCACGCCGTCCTGCATGCCCATGAGGATCAGCGCTTCCACGCGGCCCGTCATCAGGTGTCCCGCCTCGCCGACCATCACCGTATCCGGTTCCGGCGGCAGCGAGCTGATGGACGCCGACGTGAGGCCAGCCTCCACCATACGCGCCAAGTCCTTCATCGCCGCGCGTTTCTCACCCAGCAGCGCGTACATCTGGTCCAGCAAACCCATCACGATCTGCCATACCTGCCGGTTCTGGGCGGCCTCGGCCTGCATGCCGCGGATCAGCAGCTCATTCTCCCGCTGCATCAGGTGCTCATAGGCGCTGACTTCTTCGAGCATATGAAAAACAGCCTCAACGGATTGCGCTGCTGTTTTGGCCCCGCGCAGCGCGTCATGCAGCGCCTGCATGGGCGTGATGAGCCGTTCACGCAAAGACTCCATCTGCTCCGCCGCATCGCCGCGGGTAAACGAGCGAATCCACTTTCCATGGTCGATGCCATTTTCCAGCACGTAGTTTTCCAGCCGCATGGCCTCCTCATCCGTCAGCGGAGAGAAGCCGCTCTTGGCTGCCAGGAGCACATCGCGCGTGCCATACCCATTGCAGGCCGCGCGAACCGAGCCGATCAGCATCCGGCACAATCCATGCCGGATCGCACTGTCCTTTTGCGCCAAATAATGCGGGATGCCCGCCGCGCGCAGCGTGACCGCCAGAATGCCCGGCAGGCTGCCGGTTTCTGCAAGTGCCACCGCCATATGCCCCCACGGCATACCATCCTCATGCCAGCGGCGCAGCTTTTGTGCCGCATAAGCCGCCTCCGCATACGGATTTGCCGCGGCATGCACCGACACCGCAGAGGCGTCTCCTACAAACGGCGCCTCCATCCGCGTGAACAGCCAGCGTTCCACATGACTGAGGGCCGGTTCACGCCATTCGGGCGCCGGCGGAAGATAGCGCATCTCCCACGGGACCTCATGTTCCTTGAGTCGCCGGACCAGTTCAGATGCCGACTGGCGCTGCGTCAGAAAAATGCGGCCGTCTGCTGCGTCCTTGGCGTCCATGGTCAGCGTGACGGTGATCTGGTCTGCCACGGCGGCGGACTCGGCCAGCAGCTCGCACATGGGCTGCTGAAGCACGTCGAAGCCATAGACATACACCGCCGTCCCGTCCATGACGCCGCTGCGGCGTACGCGCTGGATCATATCCTGCTGCTGCATCGTTTCGTCGGCAAAACGACCGCTCAGCAATTCCTCGTAGGCGGCCCATATGAGCGCAATATCGTTCTGCTTTGCGCGGGCCGCGCCGCTTTTGAGGCTCTCGGCATGTTCGTGAAGCTCTTCGGGCGTCATCCCGGCCTTCTGCATGTCGCCCATCAGGCTGGCGATCTTGTCCGGCAAGCCTGGCTGGTCAGCCACGCGGGCATAGTAGGTCAGCTGATCCCGCACCTGATTGATAGCCTGACTGATGGCCATACTTCGCCCCCGGTCGTCCAGCGGCTTCAGCCTGCTCGCCCCCGCCCGTTCCCTGATCTGCCGGTTCAATCGTCTGGGCGACAGCACCTCCAGCTCCAGCATGCCCGGCAGATCGAGCCTTTCCACCAGTTCCCGTTCTGCCTGCAGCGTATACTGTTCCGGCACCAGCAAAATCACATGCTGCCCCTTCCTGTACCGCTCCCCGATCTCAGGAACGATCTGCTGCAAAATCTGTCCGGCACGTGCGCCGAGAATGCGAACGGGATTCATAGATACACCTCTTTTTGTGTGATGGGGAGACGGGGGTTAAGGGCTTTGCCCTTAACAATCCCACCAAAGGGCCGCAATGCGGCCCTCTGGACACCCGAAAGGTTTCGCGCTGTGGCGCGACCAGGGCGCTGCCCTGGACCTGCAAGGGGTCACAGACCCCTTGACCCCTTTCTGCGGTGCGACTTGTGCGGCTCCATGCTTATGGGCTACGCTGTTGCTTTTCAGCATGAGGCTTGATTGCACTTCTGTTGCTTACTCATTCTTGATACTTTGGATCATGATGCTTGCGCGGCACATGTTTTTTGCGTATGGCGCTGTATGGTGCACTTCTTATTCAAAGGCCTTGTCGTAGGCGTAGCGGGGGTAGTTGTCCTCGACAACATGGATGATACCGCGCTGGATAAAGTCCAGCTTTTTCAGCAGGTTCTGCATGACCACATTGTCGGGATGGGTGTCCACACGCAGATAACCGCTCTGCTGTACCGCCCAGTTCAGGCAAAAGCTGCCGACGCCCTTGGCGCCTTCGGCGGCCAGGCGGTGGACAACGCCGTAGGGGGCATCCTTCTCCCAGTCGCCTTCCTCGATCACGTCGTAGGTCGCATCAATGTGGTCGCCCTGGATATAGCAGAACGCGCCGACCACGCGGCCATCCTCGACACAGACCTTGCCGCGGCCGATGGCGATGTCCTCCCGGACCAGATCCTCCGGGGGCCAGTTGGTGGGGCCCCACTGGTTGGGATTGCCGGTCTCCGCCATGAAGCGGCGGGCATGGGCGTAGATCTCCATGATGCGTTCAAAATCCTCGGGGCGTGAATTTCTGATCTCCATCGTTTTCATCCTCCGCATTGATGATTTCTATTGTAGCGCAATGAACACATCATTGCAAGCATCAGAAGAAAAAGGCCATGGCCTCCGCGATGGAAGCCATGGCACATATTTCGATATCCCGGATTAGACAGCACCCTGAGCCATCATGGCCTCGGCAACCTTCAGGAAGCCGGCAATGTTGGCGCCGGACACATAGTCGCCCTCGGTGGCATACTCCTTGGCGGCCTCGTCGACCTTGGCGAAAATGCCCTCCATGATTCCCTTCAGCTTGGCGTCGACCTCCTCGAAGGTCCAGGACAGACGCATGCTGTTCTGGCTCATCTCCAGTGCAGAGGTAGCCACGCCGCCGGCGTTGGCAGCCTTGGCAGGAGCAAACAGGACGCCAGCCTTCTGGAAGGCAGCGGTGGCTTCCAGGGTGGAAGGCATGTTGGCGCCTTCGCCGACGGCCATCACGCCGTTGGCGATCAGGGCCTTGGCAGACTCCTCGTCGATCTCATTCTGGGTGGCGCAGGGCAGTGCGATGTCGCAGGGGATGGTCCAGATGCCCTTGCAGCCCTCGGTGTACACGGAGCCGGGCACCAGCGCGGCATACTCCTTGATGCGCTTGCGTTCAACTTCCTTCAGCTGCTGCACAACCTTCAGGTTGATGCCGTTAGCGTCATAGATATAGCCATTGGAGTCGGACACAGCCACGACCTTGGCACCCAGCTGAGTCGCCTTCTCGCAGGCATAGATAGCCACGTTGCCGGAGCCGGAGATGACCACGGTCTTGCCCTCGAAGGACTTGCCGTTGGCCTTCAGCATGGCGTCGACGAAGTAGCACAGGCCATAGCCGGTCGCCTGGGTACGGGCCAGGGAACCGCCGTAGGTCAGGCCCTTGCCGGTCAGCACGCCTTCGTAGAGGCCGGTGATGCGCTTGTACTGGCCATACAGGAAGCCGATCTCGCGGCCGCCCACGCCGATGTCGCCGGCGGGCACGTCTACGTCAGCGCCGATGTGGCGATACAGCTCGGTCATGAAGCTCTGGCAGAAGCGCATCACTTCGTTGTCGCTCTTGCCCTTGGGGTCGAAGTCAGAGCCGCCCTTGCCGCCGCCGATGGGCAGGCCGGTCAGGCTGTTCTTCAGAATCTGCTCGAAGCCCAGGAACTTGATGATGGACAGGTTGACAGAGGGATGCAGACGCAGGCCGCCCTTGTACGGGCCGATGGCGCTGTTGAACTGCACGCGGTAGCCGCGGTTCACCTGCACCTGGCCGTTGTCATCCACCCACGGCACGCGGAACATGATCACGCGTTCGGGCTCGATGTAGCGCTCCAGCAGGCCTGCCTTCGCGTACTCGGGATGCTTATCAATAACAGGCTGCAGGGTGGTCAGGATCTCGGTAGCTGCCTGAATGAACTCGGGCTCATGGGCATTGCGCTGCTTCAGGCCTTCCAGAACTTTCTGTGCATAATCGCTCATATTTATTTGTCTCCTTTCGATATGGCACACGGCGCTTTCCGTGCGGGTCTTGGCGCCTTTGGCGAGACCTCTTGACAACAGCCGTGTGTATTGTACATCATGATTTGCAAGTTGGCAAGATGAAAATTGCATTATTTCTGTATTTTGACGGTATTTTTATGCGAACCACGCGCTTTTTTCCTGTTCAGCGCCAATATTCCCCAATTTCCATTGGCACACCCTCGCCTTTATCATGCCCGGAACATACATTTTCCGTTCCTCCAGGTATTGATTTAGGTTAATTTTCATCTTATTTACAAAAAAGCATTGGACACAACCGAACATTTCGTGTATAATGGTTCCTGCCGCCAAGGCAAAAGAAAAGAAAGAAGGAATCTGTTATGAAGAAGATCATCGCGCTGGTTATGGCCGTCGTGCTGTGCCTGACCGCCCTGACCGCCATTGCCGATCAGCTGAGCGACCTGCAGGCCAAGGGCTCCATCGTTATCGCCACCGAGGGTGCCTGGCGTCCCTGGACCTTCCACGATGAGGACGACAAGCTGGTCGGCTACGACGTGGAGGTTGCTACCCTGATCGCCCAGAAGCTGAGCCTGAACCCCGACTTTGCCGAGGTTGACTGGGACGGCATCTTCGCCGGTATGGATGCCGGTCGCTACAACATGGCCGCCAACGGCGTCGAAGTGACCGCCGAGCGCGCCGAGAAGTATGACTTCTCCATCCCCTATGCCTATGTCCGCACCGCCCTGGTGGTTCGCGGCGACAACACCGACATCACCTGCTTTGAGGACCTGAACGGCAAGGTGACCGCCAACTCCATCGGCTCCACCTATCAGACCCTGGCCGAGAGCTACGGCGCTACCTGCACCAGCGTCGACACCCTGGACGAGACCATCCAGCTGCTGGTCTATGGCCGCTGCGACGCCACCCTGAATTCCCAGGACTCCATCTCCGACTATCTGAGCATCCATCCCGACGCCGACATCAAGATCGTCGCGCTGACCGAGGATTACAGCCAGGTCGCGATCCCCGTGGTGAAGGGTGACAACGAGACTCTGTTGGCCGCCATCAACCAGGCCATCGAGGAGCTGACCGCCAGCGGCGAGCTGACCGAGATATCCATTCGTTATTTCGGCGCTGATATTTCTCCCGCCATTCTGGCCGAGTAATCCGCATCCTTCCAGGCAGGCTGCCCGCGCAGCCTGCTTTTTTGCTGCGATTTCCTGATGATCTATTGACTTTCCCCGAAAGAAAAGTTACATTATAGATACCAATCTTTGAAGGAGGAATCCATCATGAAAAAGCTGTTTTCTCTTCTCCTGATCGTCACGCTGCTCCTCACCTGCTGCTCCGGCGCCCTGGCCACCAGCGCCACCTTTGCCAACACCAAGGTTTTCCTGGACATGCTGGATGAAAAGGGCATCTCCTACACCATGGTGGGCATTGACCCCGACGGCGATGAAAAGGTGGAAATCGACTATACCAGCGAGTTTTTCTCCTACACCCTCAAGTTCTTCTTCACGCCGGACAGCGAGACCATCAACATCCGCGTGTGGGACGTCATCCATTTCGACGAAGAAGATCTGACGAAGGTCATCCGCGATGTGAACAGCCTGAACGCCGGCTACAAGTGGATCAAGTTCTACGTGGACGAGACCGATAACACCGTCACCGCCTCCATGGACCTGATCGTCCGTGAAAACGGTCGTGTGGATGAAGTCGCCTGGGAAGGCACCCTCTCCATGGTCGATCTGCTGGACATCGGCTATGAGCTGCTGAGCGTGTACAACAAGTGATCTTTCCCTTCGAGCGGGGCAGCATTGGCTGTCCCGTTTTCATTTGCCCGTTTTTTTCGAATCTTCATGCATCTTTTCCCGCATTTCCCGTCTGTTCCCTTGCATTTTCCTGCAAAACCGTATACAATAGAGGAGCTTATTAAGCATTCATACATTCCGGCCAGTGGTTCTGTCCTTTTCATTTTTTCGGGCAGCGCTGCTGATCATCACTGCAAGGAGGGTTATCGGGAATGAACTACATCCTCATGACCGACAGCGACAGCGATTTGCCGCGTGACCTCCAGGTCAAGCACAACATTCCTTATGTCTCCATGCCCTACACCCTGGGCGGTAAGGAATACTTCGACGATCTGGGTCAGACGGTGAACCACAAGGAATACTACGACGCCATGCGCGCCGGTGCGGTTCCCACCACGTCCGCACTGAACGAGGAAGTGTACCTCGAATACTTCGAGCCCATCCTGAAGGAGCAGGACCTGCTCTTCCTGGCCTTCTCCTCGAAGATGTCCCGCACCATCGAATCCATCCGTGCCGCCCGTGAAGCGCTGCTCAAGAAGTATCCTGAGCGCAAATTCATCCTGGTGGACACGCTCTCCATCTCCATCCCCCAGACCCTGCTGGTGCTAAAGGCGATCGAGATGAAGGAGGCCGGCGCTTCCATCGAAGAAGTCGCCGCATGGGTCGAGGCCAACAAGACCCGCGCCCAGGCATTCTTCACCGTCGATGACCTGAAGTATTTGCAGCGCGGCGGCCGCGTCTCCGCGGTGGCTGCGGTGATGGGCACGATGCTGGACCTGAAGCCGATCCTGGTCGAGACCAAGGAAGGCACGCTGGTTTCCGCTGCCAAAGTCCGCGGCCGCAAGAAGGCCATCAACTACATCATCGAGCAGTCTCTGGCCAACATCGTCGATCCCACCGAGTCCATCGGCGTGGTTCTGCATGCCGACTGCCTGCCCGAAGCCGAGAAATTGATGGCTGCCCTCCAGGAGAAGCTGCCTCAGATGACCATCCGCATCGACAACGTCGGCCCCGTCATCGGCGCCCACGCCGGTCCCGGCACCCTGGCCTTCTGCTTCCTGGGCAAGGAACGTCCGCTGTAATCCAATTCGAGAGCTTCGGCTCTCGTTTTTTGATAGGAACGGGTGGGGCTGCGGCGGGACAAGCATAAGGGTGTATGATTGGAGCATAAAAGTGGATGATTGGGCAGGTTCACATTGCGTCGATTCACAGCACATGGTATGATCCATCTCGTAAACAGAACAGCACCTGTTCGGAAAGGATCTACCATGAAAAACAACAAGTTCCTCGCCATCCTCTTTTACCTGACTGCCATCATTGTGTTCCTGGGTCCCGGCCTGATGCATGCAGAAGAACAGCATTATGCTCTGTCTCTCGGCTGGCTGCTGATCGGCCTTGTCTGGTATGTGCGCGGCTGCCTGGCGCAGCGTCTTTACAGGAAGGAGCTTGAACGTGAAAACCTCTGAGAAATGTCCCAAGTGTGCAGGAAAAGATATCTTCGTCATCAAAGGATCTGCCGGCCCGCATGGTTCCGGCAACAACATCATGGTCGGTATATCGATCTTCTCCGCTGTCGGCGTTGATCGCTACGTCTGCGGGCGATGCGGGTATACCGAGGAGTGGATCGCCAGAGAAAACATCGAGAAGGTACGCCGCGTCGGCAGGGCATTGCATTCCTATGCTGATTAACGGACAATGATAAGGAGGCATTGATTTGAAAAACCTGAAGCCTGCAACGGTGATTAACATCTTCTGGGCTATATGCATCTTTGGTCTGATCCTTTTGCTGGCTGGCCTCGGTGCCGAAATCAAGGCTTTGAGCATCATCGGTACCCTGGTCATCATTGCTGGCCTCATCTTTCAGCTTTTCACCTATAAATGCCCGCATTGCGGTCGGCATCTTGACCTGCGGTGCCGTGGACCGCATTGTCCCTTCTGCGGCGAAATAATCAATGAATGATATTTTCAGCTTGCTGCCTGTTTTTGAGGCTTCCTGCATGTAATTTCCGTGTTGACAATCCCGGAAATCAGCGCTATACTTAATCCATCTTCCCGAATGACGGGGAACATGTCCGCAGGAACTCCGCGCAAAGAGAGCACACGCCGCAGGCTGCAAGCGTGCGCCGCAGGAACCGGCGGGATACCATCCTCTGACGGCAAGCGTCCCATGCGCGTTACAGCATGATCGAGTGGTTTTACGACAAGCAGGGTGGAACCGCGGATGCAGCATTTCAACATCCGTCCCGGCAATGGGACGGGTGTTTTTGTTTTCATTCACGGCCCGGCTTGCCAGACAAGATATAAGGAGGAAACACCCATGAAGGTCCTGTACAACAACGGCACCGTCGGCGAATGCGAAGCCGCTGACGAGCTGCACATTATCCGTCACTCCGCCGCCCACATCCTGGCCCAGGCGGTCAAGACCCTGTATCCCCAGGCGCATTTCGCCTACGGTCCCGCCACCGAGAAGGGCTTCCACTATGACATTGATCTGGGCGACGTGAAGCTGTCCGACGAGGATCTGCCCGCCATCGAGAAGGAAATGGCCAACATCGTCAAGAAAAACCTGGCCTTCAAGGTGTTCACCCTGCCCCAGGAGGAAGCCATCAAGCTGATGGAGGAGCGCGGCGAAGCCTACAAGGTGGAGCACATCGGCGATCTGGGCGCCGACGCGACCCTGACCTTCTACCAGCAGGGCGAGTACATCGACATGTGCGTCGGCCCGCACCTGTGCTACACCAAGGCCTTGAAGGCCTTCAAGCTGACCGGTCTGTCCGGCGCCTACTGGAAGAACAACTCCGAGAACAAGATGCTGACCCGCATTTCCGGCGTGGCCTTCAGCAGCAAGGAAGAGCTGGCCGAGTATGAGAAGATGATGGAGGAGGCCCGTCAGCGCGACCACCGCAAGATCGGCAAGGAAATGCAGCTGTTCATGACCGACAACCTGATTGGCCGCGGCCTGCCCATGTTCCTGCCCAAGGGCTACACCATCTGGCAGGAGCTGGAGAACTACATCAAGGACAAGGAGCGCAAGCTGGGCTACCTGCACGTCATGACCCCCTGCGTGGGCTCTGTCGATCTGTACAAGACCTCCGGCCACTGGGCCCACTACAAGGACAACATGTTCCCCGCCATGGAGGTGGAGGGCGAGTCCTTCGTGCTGCGTCCCATGAACTGCCCGCACCACATGGTCATCTACTCCAACCGTCCCCGCTCCTACCGTGATCTGCCCCTGCGCATCGGTGAAATCGCCCACGACTTCCGTTTCGAGGCCAGCGGCACCCTGAAGGGCATCGAGCGCGGCCGCCACTTCTGCCAGAACGACGCTCACCTGTTCGTGACCCCCGAACAGATCGAGGCCGAGGTGTCCAGCGTCGTCAACCTGATCCGCGATGTGTACCAGGACTTCGGCATCACCGATTATCGCTGCGTGCTGTCCCTGCGCGATCCGGCTGACACCAAGAAGTATCATCCCGATGACGAGATGTGGAACAAGGCCGAGGACGCCCTGCGCCAGGTGCTGAACGACCTGAAGATCGACTACACCGAGGAGATCGGCGAGGCCGCCTTCTATGGCCCCAAGCTGGACGTGAACGTCAAGCCCGCCGTTGGCGCCGAGTACACCCTGTCCACCTGCCAGCTGGACTTCTGCCTGCCCGCGAAGTTCAACCTGACCTACATCGACAAGGATGGCACCAGCAAGACCCCCGTCGTGCTGCACCGCGCCATCCTGGGCTCTCTGGACCGCTTCATGGCCTACATGATCGAGGAGACCAAGGGCCGCTTCCCGCTGTGGCTGGCTCCTGTCCAGGTCAAGGTGCTGCCAGTCTCCGAGAAGAGCCTTGAGTATGCCGCCAAGATCAACGACCTGCTGGTGGATGCCAACATCCGCAGCGAGCTGGACGGCAGCAGCGAGAAGATCGGCTACAAGATCCGCGCCGCCCGCCAGGAGGACCGTGTCCCCTACATGCTGATCATCGGCGAGAAGGAAGTCACCGACGGCACCGTCTCTGTTCGCGACCGCGAGACCGACACCACCGTCGTCATGACCCCCGACGAGCTTGTCGCCAAGCTCCAGGCTCAGATCAAGTCCCGCAAGTAATCTGAAGGAACTGTGTTTCTGAAACCGGGACCCATTCTGTGCGCAGCCTGGCTGCATTTTCCGGCTTGCGCACGCTTGGGGCCTTGGGCATACAGCTTGCATTTCTCCGTATCCCGTTTGGGGTACGGAGTTTTTCTTGTGCAGGGTTCTGCATTTGTGTTTGATTTTGCACTAATCTTCTCCTAATCCAGGAAGGATTTTCACCCATCGGCACGAATACATGAAGCCGACGTTATTTGAAGGAGCTTGATTTCATGACTCGTACGAAGGACATGACTGTCGGAAGTCCCTTCCGGCTGATCCTTGTTTTCTGTTTACCGATCATTGCCGGCAACCTGCTCCAGCAGCTCTACAGTCTGATCGACACACTGGTCATCGGGCGTGTGGAAGGAGTGACGGCGCTGGCCGCCGTGTCCTCTGCCGGCTGGCTGGACTGGACGGTGCTGAGCATTGCGATGGGTCTGGCCCAGGGCTTCGCCATTCAGATCGCCCAGAGCTTCGGCGCCAGCAACGTGTCTGAGCTGCGCCGCGCTGAGGGGCAGAGCATCCTGCTCTCCGTCGTTGCCGTCGTGGTTCTGGAGCTTCTCTCGCAGGTGCTGCTTGCGCCGATCCTGCGCCTGATGAACACCCCTGGCGCTACCTTTGCGCTGACGGAGCTCTATCTGCGCATCATTTTCAGCGGTCTGCCGCTGGTAATGGCCTACAATTTGCTTTCCGGCTTTCTGCGCTCTGTGGGTGACAGCCGTACACCGCTGATCTCCGTGGTGTCGGCAACGGTGCTGAACATTGTGCTGGACGTGCTGTTTGTGGCCGTATTCCATTGGAGCGTGGTGGGCGTGGCCGCTGCCACGACGATCGCGCAGGGCATTTCGGCGCTCATCTGCCTCATTGCCATCCTGCGCCTGCCCATCATGCATCTTTCCCGCGCCGATCTCACCTTTGACCGACACATGTCCGGTCATCTGATGAAGCTCGGCATGCCCGTCGCCTTCCAGAACGGCATCATTTCCGTTGGCGGTCTGGTGCTTCAGAGCGTGGTAAACAGCTTTGGTTTCATCTTTATGGCAGGCTACAGCGCCGCCTCTCGTCTCCAGGGTCTGATCGAGATCGCCGGTTCGTCTCTTTCCTCTGCGGTCGGCACCTTTGCCGGTCAAAATCTCGGTGCCGGCAAGATCGACCGTGTGAAGCGCGGCCTGCGCCTTTCTGTCTGGCTGGGCATCGGCATGGCGCTCTTTGTCGCCGCCATCATGATCATTTTCGGTCAGCAGCTGCTTGCCCTTTTTGTCGAGGACGATCCTGCCATCGTCGATCAGGTGCTTGCCATCGGCTACCGTTTCCTGTGTGTGATGAGCGCGGGGCTATTCACGCTATACCTGCTGTTTGTCTACCGTTCAACCCTGCAAGGCATCGGCGACACCGTGATCCCGATGATTTCCGGCTTTGTGGAGCTGGCGATGCGCGTAGGCTCGGCGCTCCTGCTGCCGAGGCTTCTGGGCGAATGGGGCATCTATCTGGCCGAGATCATGGCCTGGGTGGGCGCGGCGCTCCTGCTGATGTGGGGATACTATTACCGCATCGGCAAATACGTCAACCGCTGATTTACGGGACTTCGGTCCCGTTTTTTGCTGGTTTTCCGGCAGGTTTCAGCGCTCTTTTCGCGAATTACCCTCATATCTCCCTTTTTGAAAGAAGGCACGACAATGATTGCTGAGATCCTTTGTGTCGGCACCGAGCTTTTGATGGGGCAGGTGCTGAACACCAATGCCCAATACATCTCCCGTCGCCTGAGTGCGCTGGGAATCAGCCAGTATCATCAAACCGTGGTCGGCGACAACGCCGAGCGTCTGGAAGCAGCCTATCGTCTGGCGCTGTCCCGTGCGGACGTAGTGATCACCTCCGGCGGTCTGGGACCGACGGTGGACGACATCACCAAGCGTGTCGCGGCGAAGGTTGCGGGCAAAGAGCTGGTTCTGTTCCCCGAAGCCGAGGCCATGGTCCGCGAACGCTTTGCACAGTATCACCGCGGCATGACCCTGAACAATCTGAGCCAGGCCATGTTCACGCCGGACTCGACCCTGCTGCTGAATCCGAACGGCACCGCGCCGGGCGCGATCGTCCCCATGGGCGAGGGGAAGGTGGTCATTCACCTGCCCGGCCCTCCCGCCGAGTTGGAGCCCATGTTTGCCGATCAGGTGGAGCCCTGGCTGAGCAGGCAGTCCGGCCGCGTGCTGGTCAGCCGATACATTTACATCTTTGGCATGGGCGAGTCTGCGGTGGATGCGCGTCTGTGCGACCTGGAGGAGCAGGGCAATCCGTCTCTGAGCCCCTACTGCTCCACGGGCGAGGTGATGCTGCGCGCCACCGCCGCCGCCGCCACCGAGGCAGAGGCTGTCGCCATGCTGGAACCGCTGGTCACAGAAGTCCAGGCACGTCTGGGCGACGTGATCTATGACATTCGCGAGGACGACGGCGGTTCGCTGGCGCTGGCCGCGGTCAGCGCCCTGAAAGCCAAACATTACACGGTCGCCACCTGCGAGAGCCTGACCGGCGGCATGATCGCCGCAACCATGGTCGAGGTTCCCGGCGCGTCCGAGGTCGTGAAGGGTGGCTTTGTCACCTACCAGAGTATTGCCAAGACCATGCTGGTCGGCGTTCCCGCCGAGATGATCGACCAATACGACGTCGTCAGCGCTGAGGTTGCCGTTGCCATGGCCCAGGGTGCTCGTGAGCGCCTGGGCGTCGTCATTGCCGGCAGCGCCACCGGCCTGGCCGGTCCCGGCGGCGGCACGCCTGAGCGCCCCGTCGGCACCGTTTTCCTCGCCATCTCCACCCCTCATCACACCTACCC
>R21__coassemble_1093_pt1 | contig 19411 bp, 17 predicted proteins | sample R21__metabat2_low_PE_059 | metagenome-assembled genome bin R21
TCTTTGAAGATCAGATCGAGATTCCGGATGATGAAAACGATCTCTGCTACATCCTGCTGCTGGTTGATGCTGAAGCTGCTGCTGACGCTGCCTGATTGGATCGCGAAACATCGAGTAATAACGGCTCTGCCCTCACGGGCAGGGCTTTTTCATTGCGTATGCAGGGCATGAATTGACGAGGAAAACCTTCGCAAAACGGTTCCTGCTGTGCATCATCGGTTTCGTCATCGGCTTCCCGCTGCCCATCATCATCTCCCTGTCCCTGAATCTCCCTGCTCACCTTATCAGAAGGTCAGCCTCATGAAAAAGCTGGTATCGATACCAATCCCGACCGTATCGCCTGGGCAAAGGAGAACATGTATATTGATTCCTGGAATGGGATGTGTTATAATAACGTTGTATTTTTCAAAATACAACGCATAAAGGAGAAAACCACCATGAAAAAACTCATCAGTCTGGTATTGATCATCTGCATGCTCATGTCTGTAGCCAGCCTGGCGCTGGGTGAGACCACCGTGTATCCTGTGGAGGTAACGGATCAGGCAGGCCGCACCGTAACGTTTGCGCAGGAGCCGCAGCGTATCGTGAGCGGCTATTACATTTCGACCAGCGCACTCATTGCGCTTGGCCTGACGGACAGACTCGTGGGCGTGGAAGCGAAGGCAGACAAGCGTGCCATCTACAAGTTCAGCGCACCGCAGCTGATCGAGCTGCCTAATGTGGGTACCGCCAAAGAATTTAACCTGGAGGGCTGCCTTGCCTTGGAACCGGAACTGGTGCTTCTGCCCCTGAAGCTGAAATCCGCCGCGGAAACGCTGGAGCAGATGGGCATCCCTGTGCTGCTGGTGAACCCGGAAAGCGAGACCGAACTGAAGGAAATGCTGGCGCTGATCGCCGCTGCTGCCAATGTCCAGGAACGCGCCGATGCGCTGACCGGATTCATGGCTGAGCAGGAGGCTTTCTTGGCTGGGATCGCCGGTGAAAAGCCCAGCGTGTACCTGGCAGGCAATTCCGCGATGCTCTCCACTGCCGGTGAGACGATGTACCAGTCGCACATGATCGATCTGGCCGGTGGCGTGAATGCTGCCGCTGAACTGACCGATACCTATTGGGCTGAGATCAGCTATGAACAGCTGCTGGCCTGGGACCCCGATTATATCGTGCTGGCCTCCGATGCCACATATACCGTGGAAGATGTGCTGGCTGATCCGAATCTGGTCAGCTGCAAAGCCGTAGTAAACGGTCATGTCGTGCAGATCCCCGGCAAGGCTGAAGCCTGGGACAGCCCTGTGCCCAGCGGTATTCTGGGCTCCGTGTGGCTGGCTTCTGTGCTGCACCCTGATGAGGTTTCCGTCGAGTATGCGAGCGAGACCATTGATGCTTTCTACTCCGATTTCTATGGATTTGTGTACAGTGAAAAGTAAACATATCATCTTTGCAGGAGCGGCTATATTGGCCGCTTTTGCTGCAATCAGCCTGTTTGTGGGCAAGTTCCCGCTGCCTTTGCAAGCGCTGCTGGCTGGGAATCAGCTGCAAGTGCGGGTTTTCCTTACCCTGCGGCTGAGCCGCATGCTGGTGGGGGTGATCGGCGGATTTGCGCTGGGCGTGTCAGGCTTTGTCTACCAGACCGTGTTCCGCAACCCGTTGGCGTCACCGGATATCATCGGCGTTTCATCTGGCGCAAGTGCGGGCGCGGCTGCGGGTATCCTGTTCTTTGGTTCTGCTGCCGCCATCACAGCAGCTTCCTTTGCAGGCGCGTTGACGGCTGTGGCTGCGGCGCTGCTGCTGGCGTCTGTGGATCGCAGCGGCAAAAAAAGCACCATCGTGCTGGCCGGTATCGCAGTGCATGCGCTGGCCCAGGCTGCGCTGATGGCTATGAAGCTGATGGCCGACCCGGATCGTCAGCTTGCCTCCATCGAATACTGGATCATGGGCAGCTTGAGCGATATAAGCGGCTATCGGATCGGCGGCAGCCTGGTATTGTGCATCCTTTGCCTGTTTGTGCTGTTCCTGCTGCACCGGCAGACGCTGCTGCTTTCCGCCGAGGAAGGCGAAGCGCGGATGCTGGGCGTGAGCGTCGGTCGCCTGCGCCTGGTGGTGCTCACTGCCGCCACGCTGGCGGTTTCCTGCGTCATCAGCCTCACGGGTCTCATCAGCTTTATCGGTCTGCTGGCACCGCACTCAGCCAGGCTCCTGCTGAGGGATAACAGGCGCGGTACCATGGTGCTCAGCGGCATTGCCGGTGGAATCCTGCTGTGCGGCGCTGATCTGCTCTCACGCAGCGTTGCTGCTACGGAGCTTCCCGTGAGTTTCTTCACCAGCCTGCTTGGCGCACCGTTCCTGATCGCCCTGGTACTGAAAGCGAGGTTCCGCGATGACGCTGCTTGAAGTCAACGGCCTGCATGCCGGTTACGGCAGGAAGCAGGTACTCTCGGATGTGCATTTTTCAGCCGACAGCCATGAACTGATCGGTATTCTGGGCGCTAACGGCAGCGGAAAGTCCACGCTGCTCAAATCGCTGTGCGGTATCCTGCCCTGTCAGGGGAAGATCCGCATCTGCGGCAGTGAACTGCAGTCATTACGTCCGCGGCAGCTGGCACAGGTTTGTCGGTACATACCGCAGCGCTGCGGCATCACCATTGACATGTCGCTGACGGATATTGTCCTGATGGGCTTCAACCCACAGCTGGGGCTGCTTGCTTATCCGGATGAAAGCATGAAGCGTCAGGCAGAGGCAGCCCTCGAAACGGTAGGGTTGGGAGATCGCAGGCATGTGAATTTCCAGACCCTGAGCGAAGGCCAGAAGCAGCTTTGTATTCTGGCACGAACGCTGCTGTTGGATCGCGGTGTACTGTTGTTGGACGAACCGGAAAGCGCCTTGGATTTCCGTGAACGATATCGGTTGCTTGGCCTGGTGCGCGACTGGGTGCAGCAGCGCGAAGGCTGTGCCGTGGTCACGCTCCACGATCCACAGTTGGCGCTGAATACGTGCGACCGGCTTCTGATGATGCGAAACGGCAGCATCATTGATGTCATTTTTCCAAGAGAGGACAGCACGGAAAAGCTCCAGGCGGCGTTATGTGAGGTATTTGGTGCGCTAAGTATTCACCGCTGCCGCAGCCAGTCTGGGGCCGAGCAGCTGGTGCTGCTGAAGGAGGAATGAACATGCATGCGCAGACGAAAATCACCCTGATGGCTGATGATGGGGAAAAATTCTTCGGTGAAGGTCCCTATCGGCTGCTGAAGGGCGTGGAGCAGACGGGTTCGCTCCACCAGGCAGCGCAGCAGATGGAAATGTCCTATTCGAAAGCGATCAAGATCATCAAACGCGCGGAGGAGGTCATTGGCTTTCCGTTGACCAACCGTGCGACCGGCGGCGTCTCCGGTGGAGGCAGTTGGCTTACAGAACAGGGTAAAGAATGGGCTGAACGCTATGAGCGTTACCGGAACGCCTGCGTGGAAGCCAATCGCCGTTTATTCCAGGAGTATTTCCCGGAGCCGTGGCAGGAAACGCCAGTTGCTGACGGACACAAGGAATGATCTGTGAAGGGACTGAATCTGTATGAATGACCTGATCCTTGTTCGCGGCGGCGGCGATATTGCCACGGGGACGATCATGAAGCTGTTCCAGTGCGGTTTTCCCGTGCTTGTACTGGAGATCCCGCATCCATCTGCCATCCGCAAGAAATGTTGCCTTCAGCGAGGCAGTCTATGAAGGAGAGCAGCGGGTGGAGGACGTGACCTGCTATCTGGCTAAAGATGCAGCAGAGGCAGCCGAAATGCTGGCGGAAGGCCAGCTGACTATGCTGATCGACCCGGATTGCGCCTGCCTCAGTCAATTCAAGCCGATTGCATTGGTGGATGGCATCCTTGCAAAAAAGAATCTGGGAACTTCTCGGAGCATGGCGCCCATCACGGTTGCCCTCGGTCCCGGCTTTTCGGCAGGTGACGATGTGGATGCGGTGATTGAGACCCAGCGCGGTCATTCCCTTGGCCGCGTGATCTATTCAGGCAGCGCCATCCCGAACACAGGCGTTCCCGGCAAGATCGCAGGCTTTGACAAGGAGCGGGTGATCCATAGCCCTGCGGCGGGCGTGATGCGGAACATCCGCAAAGTGACGGACACCGTGCGCAAGGGCGAGATCATCGCCATGATCGAGACAGAAGGTGGAGATGTTCCAGTCACCGCAACGCTGGATGGCCTGCTGCGCGGTCTGCTCCGGGAGGGCTATCCGGTCACACGCGGCTTCAAAATTACGGATATTGATCCCCGGATCACGGAATACAACAACTGTTTCACCATTTCCGACAAGGCCCGCTGTATTGCAGGCGGTGCGCTGGAAGCTATCCTACATCTGAGAAAGGAGCGAGGCCTGTGATCACTGCCGTAGTTGGCGCGGGCGGAAAGACGACGCTCATTCATCAATTGGCTGCACAGTATCGCCGGGAGGGTAAGCGCGTGCTGGTCGTCACCTCGACGCATATGCTCATCGAGCCGGACACTTTGCTGACGGATGACCCTCGTATGATTCTGGACGCCTTTGACCGGAATGGATATGCCATGGCTGGAACGCCCTGTGGGGAAAAGATCTCCGCGCTGCCGGAATCGGCCTATCTGGCCGCCTGTGTCGGAGCGGATGAGGTGCTGGTGGAAGCCGATGGCTCGAAGCATCTTCCCATCAAGTATCCACGCGTCGGGGAGCCAGTGATTCCGGCCAACGCAGACCGCATCATCGTTGTCTGTGGCCTGCATGCATTGGGCAAGCCTTTGCAGGAGGTAGCCTTCCGACTGGAAGAGGTGGCGTGTCTGCCGAAACGATCGTCACGTCTGCGCACATCCAGACGCTGGTCCGCAAGGGTTATTTGGAGCCGCTGAAGGCGCAATACCCGGACAAAATGATCGGGATCCATGCGGCGCATGACGGATCAATGTACCAGCGGGCACTGGCTGCGCTGCTGGAAGCGGACATGGATGTGGACCTGATTAACGAAGCCTGGTTTGCACCAAAGCCCTGGCTCATTCTGTGCGGTGCGGGGCATGTTGCCCTGGAGATCGCCCACCTCGCTGCGCGTCTGGATTTCCGTATCAAGGTCATTGATGATCGGCCTGAGTTTGTCGATCCTGCACGCTTCCCCATGGCAGAGCAGGTCATCTGCGACAGCTTCGGCAATCTGGCACAATACCTGGAGCCGAATGCCTACTATGCAGTGGTTACGCCTGGACACGAGAACGACGTCCGCTGCGTGGGGACCATTGTTAATTCGCCTTATCGTTACCTTGGCATGATTGGCAGCCGTGGCAAGGTAGCCCATGCCTTTGATGCACTCACCAAGGCTGGGGTTTCGCAGGATAGGCTGGATACGATCCACGCGCCGATCGGTCTGGCGATTGGCGCAGTGACCCCGGCAGAGATCGCCGTGAGCATCCTGGCGCAGATCATCCAGGAGAAGAACCGCATCAGCGCGGCGTCTGCATCTTCGGAGCTGCTCAATTGTCCCGGGCATGGGATGCTGTGCATCATTATTGAGAAGAAGGGTTCCGCACCGCGAGGTGTGGGCAGCATGATGCTGGTCAGCGAGGACGCAGTGCTGGATACCATCGGAGGCGGCCCGGTGGAATATGCCGCCATCCAGGATGCGCGCACCTGCCAGAATGCGGCGATCCGCGACTACATTCTGAACAACCAGGCCGGTGCACGCCTTGGCATGGTCTGCGGCGGCAGCAACAAGGTGCTGTTCCTGCCGGTATGATCCACCTTTGAGTTTGAAAGGGCAAATGGTATGAGTGAGAAAAAACTGTTCTGCACAGGTGGAGGCTGCACGGCCAAGCTGGGCGCAGGTGCGCTGAGCCGGGTGCTTTCGCTGCTGACGAAAGGACCAACGGATGAGAATCTGCTCGTAGGCTATGACAGTCGGGATGATGCGGCAGTCTATCGCGTTTCAGACGACATTGCTATCGTTCAGACGCTGGATTTCTTCCCGCCGATGATCGAGGATCCCTACACCTTTGGGCAGATCGCCGCCACGAATGCGCTCAGCGATGTCTATGCCATGGGCGGCGAGGTCAAGACGGCGCTGAACATCGTGTGCTTTCCCGAAACGATGGACCTGAACATCCTGGGAGAGATCATGCGCGGCGGCGCGGAAAAGGTGATCGAGGCTGGCGGCACGCTGGTGGGTGGTCATTCCATCGCGGACAGCGGCGTGAAATATGGCCTGTCCGTGACCGGGACCGTACACCCGCAGAAGATCCGCACGAACAACGGCGGTCATCCCGGAGATCACCTGATCCTGACGAAAAAGCTGGGCGTCGGCATCATCTGCACGGCCAATCGTGTTGGAGAGGCCTCGGCAGAAGCGATGGCGGAGGCAATTTCCTCCATGACCACGCTGAACCGCAAGGCCGCAGAAATCGCAGATCAATTCACGATCCATGCGTGTACGGATGTGACCGGTTTTGGCCTGCTGGTGCATCTGCATGAGATGCTGGACGGCAAGCTGTCCGCCCGCATCAACGCAAAGGATGTGCCGGTGATCGAGGAAGCGTTCCGACATGCGGACGAGTTCCTGCTGACGGCAGCAGGGCAGCGCAATCGCAATGCTGTCAGCGCATCTGTGCGGTTTGAACAGGTTCCCTTCGCCATGGAGGAAGTGCTGTTTGATCCCCAGACTTCCGGCGGACTGCTGTTTGCCGTTGCGCCGGAGCAGGCGGGAAAATTGGTGCAGGAGCTGCAAAAGGCAGGACTTCCCGCACGTGATATCGGTGAACTCATTTCTAAAACAAATGATGAAATCACAGTATATAGAGGGTAAGATCATGAAAACTTTTGTGAACGCCATGGGCGATGCGTGCCCGATCCCGGTGGTCAAGACGAAGAACGCCATTCGTGAGCTGAACGGTGCGGACGGCACTGTCGTGACCGAGGTGGATAACGAGATCGCAGTGCAGAATCTGACAAAGATGGCCCAGCAGAAGGGCTATGGCGTTTCGTCTGAAAAGCTGGGCGAGAATCATTTCAGCGTGACGATGACCATCGGCACAGGCAGCAGCGAAGAACCCAAGCAGGAGCCGGAGGTGTGCATCCCCAATGCGAAGCGCAGCACGGTGGTGGTCATTTCTTCGAACGCCATGGGCAGCGGCGACGACACGCTGGGTAAGGTACTGATGAAGGGCTTCATTTTTGCGCTTTCCCAGCAGGATGAGCTGCCCTCCACTATCCTGTTCTATAACGGCGGCGCCCGCCTGACCTGCGCGGATGCACCGACGCTGGAGGATCTGCGTTCGCTGGAAGCCATGGGCGTGGAGATCCTGACCTGCGGCACCTGCCTGAATCACTATGGCCTGACTGATCAGCTGAAGGTCGGCGGCGTCACGAATATGTACGTCATCGTCGAAAAGCAGATGCAGGCTGATAAGGTCATCCGGCCATGATCTACCTGGATTCTGCCGCCACCTCGCTGCATCGTCCGCCCGAAGTAGGGGAGGCTGTATGTACCGCGCTGGCCACGATGGGCAACCCAGGGCGCGGCTTTCATGCGCCGACACTGAACGCAGCGCGGATGGTCTATGACACGCGCGAACAGCTGGCGGCGCTGCTGGGAATCCTTTCGCCGGAGCGTATTGCATTTACGGCAAATGCAACGGAAGCACTGAGCATGGCCATCAGCGGGCTCGTCACGCCAGATGATCACGTCATTACGGCGGTCGATTCCCATAACTCAGTGCTGCGTCCGTTGTATCGAAAAGAAGATGAAGGCGCACAGCTGACCATCCTGCCTGCGGATGCATTGGGCAGAGTGGACCTTTCGCAGCTGAAGGGCGCATTCAGACCCAATACCAGGTGCGTGGTGCTGACACACGCCTCCAACCTGACGGGCAATGTCAACGATATTGCCGCCGCAGCTGCCATTGTGCACCGGCACGATGCCCTGCTGATCGTCGACGCCTCGCAGACTGCCGGAGCAATTCCAATCGACGCCGCTGCAATGGACGTGGATGTGCTGTGCTTTACCGGGCACAAATCGCTGCTGGGACCGCAAGGAACCGGCGGGATCTATGTCCGCGAAGGGTTGGAGCTGCCATCGTTCAAGGTGGGCGGCAGCGGTATTCACAGCTATGACCGTGAGCATCCTGCGGTCATGCCGACTTCGCTGGAAGCCGGCACGCTGAATGTACATGGGATTGCCGGCCTGAATGCTGCGGTGCGCTGGATTCAAACCATTGGCGTTGAAGCGATCCATCAACGGGAAATGTCTTTGGTCAAGCGCTTCGTTGACGGTATTTCCACGCTTAAAAATGTAAGGCTGTATGGTGACATTGATTCGCCCCTGCGAGCGCCGATCATTTCTCTGAATATCGGAACCCTTGATTCTGCCCAGGTCAGCGAGATCCTATGGGATGAGGCAGAGATCTGTGTGCGTGCCGGAGCCCATTGTGCGCCGCTGTTGCATTGTTCTCTTGGCACTGAGCAGCAGGGCGCGGTGCGGTTCAGTTTCTCGTATTTCAACACGGAGGCGGAGATCGACACCGCAGTACAGGTGATCCGTGAGATTGCGGAGGAGGCCGACGCATGCGAGTAAAGCAGGAGTACATGGTTCTTGCATTCCGTACCACCACAGAAGCAATGGCGATGGAAAAAAGGTGCGCAGAGCTGGGCCTTCCCGGAAGGCTGATCCCCCCTGCCGCGAGAGATCGATGCAGGCTGCGGCCTGGCGTGGCGTGTTCCAGTTGCTCAATATGACGCCGAAGCCTTTGCAGCGGTCGGAATTACTTTTCAACATACAACAGCATTGAAAATGTGATTTGAACAATGAAAACCAGACTGAAACAGATGCCAGTCCGAATGACAGAGGTGGAAAACGATGCAGTTGACACATGAACTTCCGGAGATCTTTGAGGCGTTTGCCGAACAAAGACGCAATTCATTTCTGGCTGTAAGGGAGATCAAGGATACGAAGACTGCAAACAGGCAGTCTTTCGATCTGCACCAGGCCGATGTTCAAGCACAGCATCTGCTGGATACGTTGATCCCACAGATGGCGAAAGAGGCAGGCGTGACAGAGCAGCTGAAGATGACGTATCAGTTGCGATGGGTTAGTATGATGAATGTCATAAAGCAGCAAGTTGAAGAAATAATCTGGAATGAGATCGCATATAAGTAAAAAGCAGGCAGCCGCTATAAGTATGATTATAGCGGCTGCCTGTTTTCAAACCCCAAATAGTCACACATTTCCAGAGCCTGTGGGTACGCATATTGTTACAGAAACAAGGCGGCACAACGCATAACAGCTGGTTGCTCCAGAAGATAATCTACTGAGATGATCCCGCAGATTACACACCAGAGTAAGCAGCGAAGCCGCAGTCGATCGGCAGGACTACACCGGTGATGGCCGAGGCAGCCTTGTCATCGGTCAGGAAGAACACACCGCCCAGCAGCTCGGCACTGTCCACAAAGCGGCCCATGGGGGTGCCGTTCAGGATCTTGGCAGAGCGGGCGGTGGGGGTGCCGTCGTCGTTGAACAGCAGGGCACGGTTCTGGTTGGACACCAGGAAGCCGGGGGCGATGGCATTGGCACGGATGCCGCTGCCGGCAAAATGCGTGGCCAGCCATTGGGTGAAGTTGCTGATGGCGGCCTTTGCGCCGGAATAGGCGGGGATCTTGGTCAGCGGAATGTAAGCGTTCATGGAGGAGATATTCAGGATGTTGCCGCTCTTGCGGGCCACCATGTCCTTGGCGAAGGTCTGGGTGGGCAGCAGGGTACCCTGGAAGTTCAGCTTAAACACAAAATCCACGCCGCTGGCATCCAGATCGAAGAAGGACTTCTTGCCCTCCTGGGCTTCATGGTGATACTCGTTATCAGTGGTAGCGCGGGGATTGTTGCCGCCTGCGCCATTCACCAGGATATCACAGGGGCCCAGATCGGCCAGCACCTGCTGATGCACGGCCTCCAGCGCTTCTGGGTCCAGCACGTTGGCCTTGTAGCCCTCGCAGATAAAGCCTTCGGCCTTCAATTCATCGGCCAGCTTCTTCACGGCTTCCTCGTTCAGGTCCAGAGCAGCCACCTTGGCGCCCGCCTGGGCATAGGCGCGAGCCATGTCGCCGCACAGCACGCCGCCGGCACCGGTCACAACAACGACCTTACCGGTAAAGTCCACATTCAGAGGAAGATTCATCATTTGGAAACACTCCTTTTTTATTATGGATCTTCACGGAAACTTGGGCTAAGCTATCTTTCTCATTGTAAAGGGATTTCGGCCTGCGGGCCAACCAAAGGGCTTTGCGATCGCCCTTTGGAAACCTTCGCGCCCAGCCTTTTTCATAGCCTAACTTTCCGTGAAGAACCTTTATTTTGGGGGATTAATCAGCTCGGAATTCAGTTGATTCAGCCGATGTACTTCTCGGCGTCCTCTACGGTCTTGATGGTGTCCATGGCCTGCGTCAGGGGCATACCACCGGCCACAGCCGCCTTGCGGGCGTTGTTCACGGCTTGGATCTCCTTCATCTTCGCGCCGGTCAGGCTGTAGCCCTTCATGGCCCACAGGGTAGCAGCCCAGGCGATCATGGGGATGATGCAGAACATGACGATGACGGCGATCTTGATGCCGCCGGAGTAGGGTGTGGTATCGGTGGGCAGCTCGCTCAAACCGGCAAACAGCAGGAAGATGAAGGCCACCAGGGTCTGAGCCAGGGAGGATACCAGCTTGTCCACCAGTGAGAACAGCGTACCCATGATGCCCGGGATATACTTGCCGGAGCGATAGGTCTCATAGTCGGAGCAGTCGGCGACCATGGGGATGGGCATGTCAGCCGTGGCATAGTACGCGCCGTAGCCGATGCCGAAGAACAGGATGAACGCGATGGTGTACAGGTTCACGCCGGGGAAGCTCATGACGGTGGCGGGGTTGGCGGGGTTGCTGATGAACAGCAGGACCAGCACGCCCACATAGCAGATGAGGGCGACCGCCACATAGCGCTGCAGGGAGGCCTTCTGGCCCAGCTTCTGGCTGGTGCGCACGCTCAGCAGGAAGAAAGGCACGGCGAAGACATAGCCCAGGATCATCATGGGCAGATACAGGGCATTGTAGTTGCCCATCAGGATGCCGTACAGCGCCAGCAGCACGGTGGTGTTGGTGGCGATGGCCAGAGCCAGCTTGCAGCCCGCGCCAGCGACCATCAGGCGCTGCATGGGCTTGTTGTTCTTAATGATCTCGATGTACTCGCTGATCTTGGTCTTTTCCTGCTTGGCGCCACCGATGCCGTAGAATTCGGGGCGGTCCTTCTCGGCAATGCCGATGATGGCCAGGATGGTCAGCGCCACGCTAACCACGATGCCGATGGGGGTGATGATGCGGTACAGCATGGGGTTGGCATAGCCGGAGGTGATGGTCACGCCTGCGGCGTCCTTCACATCATACATGCCCTTGATCACGGGGATCAGCGCCTGCATCACGCCCATGCCCAGCATAGAGCCCACCGTGTTGAAAATGGTGAACATGGGGCGCTGGTTGGGGTCGTTGGTCAGCACGGTCTGACCGGCGCGGGTGCAGCTGGTCTGGAAAGTGTAACCGATGACCCAGACAAAGTAGATCACGGTGAAGCCCACGTAGCGCAGCCACATCATGGTCTCTGGAACCAGGGGGAGCAGCACGTAGAGCAGGATGACGCTCACGGCCATGATGGCGGAGCCAATGACCATGAAGGGACGGAATTTACCGAACCTTGTGCTGGTGCGATCCATCATCGCGCCGATGATGGGGTCGGTGACGGCGTCCATCACGCGCATGGCCGTGACCATGATAGAGGCGAACATGCCCAGCTGCAAAATGCTGGAGCCGAACTGCGCCACATATGACAGGATCAGGACGAAGTAAACATTGGTTGCACCATTGTTCAGCGGGAACAGCGCCAGCTGATACATTTTAGCGCGGTTCACGCCGTCATTCACGACGGGCTTTGCGGCTTTGGTCATCGGGATCTCCTCCTTATCAGTTGTCCACCCAGTTGGACTTCTGGGCGTTCTTCTGCTTCTTCAGGACATAATCGGGGTTGGGCTGGGATACTTTGCGGAAAGTCGCGGCATCCTTTTTGCTGCCCGCGATGGCTTCGACGGTGATGTCACCCGTCATCGGCACGGTGAAGGTGAACACATGGTCCTTGCTGGTCTGTGTGCCAAAAGTCTTGCCGTTGATCTTCAGGGTCACGGTGTCGTCGGTGGCATAGACCTTGATGAGTGTCTTGTCCTCGCAGCGCTCCGCATAGCGCTTGGAGCAGATGTGGACGAAACGCTCTTTGCTCCACCAGGCCTTATATAGATAGAAGGAATCCTTCTTCGTTTTGCGGTCAAAGGTGATCAGGCCCTTGTGGTTCATGCCGGGTTCGCCGCCCTGGTCGCGGGCGTCGGCAGCGAAGTCAAACATGTTCCAAACATGGTTCGCCCACATCCAGGGGTGGCGGCGGAAGCATTTGAGCATGAACTCATGATAGATTGCCTGATATTCCTCGGTATGGTCATTGCGCCTGGGATGGGAGGAGTGCAGGTTGGGCATGCCCTCTGCGCCATACTCGCTGAAGCCCAGCGGGCGCTTGGGGAAGCACAGATGCCAGAAACCGATCCACAGATCGTTCAGGAACAGGCCGGGTACATACCAGCCCAGGTACAGGTTCCAGCTGACCACGTCCGTGATATGCGCCACCTTGTTGAAGGGGCCGCACATGGCATAGCAGGCGAGGGTGGTGAAACGGGTCGGGTCTTCCTGATGGATCAAATCGTTCAACACATGGTGGTTATCCAGCATGTCAGCCTTGTCCTTGGTGGAGATAGTGATCTCGTTGGACACGCCCCAGCACACGATGGAAGCATGATTGTAGTTCTGCTCGATGAGCTCCTTCATCTGGCTGATGGTGTTCTCGCGGCCATTCGGCATGTGTTCGCTGATGTAGGGGATCTCCGCCCACACGACCAAGCCGTACTTGTCACACAGATCGTAGAAGTACTGGTCATGCTGATAATGCGCCAGACGGATGGTCGTCGCGCCGATCTCACGGATCAGCGCCATGTCCTCGTCGTGCATTTCCTTTGTGATGGCGTTGCCCAGGCCCTTGCGATCCTGGTGGCGGCTGACACCATGCAGGTTGTAGGGCTTGTCGTTCAGGATAAAGCCCAGCTTTGGATCCACGCGGCAGGAGCGTACGCCGAAGGGAATGCTGATGCAGTCAGTGACCGTATCATCCACCTTCACCTCGCATCTTGCAGTGTACAGGTACGGATCCTCCACGCCGTGCCAGCGGTGGGCCTTGTCAATCACGATGGTCGTGTCGGCACCTTCGCCCTGGCCAACGGTGCGGCCCTTCTGGTCGATCAGGGTGACGCACACATCGCCTGCGGTCACGCGGCTCTGCACGCGCACCTTAGCGCTCGCACCCTCCGGCGTGGGCGTCACACGGATGCCGCAGCTGCCCAGATAATCCAGCACAAAATGTGCCTTGTTGACCACCAGCAGACGTACCCCGCGATAGATGCCGCCATAGAAGGTGAAGTCTGCTTTTTGGGGATAGACGCGGTCGTTCTTGCTGTTATCGGCTTTGACAACAAGCGTGTTCTCCTCCGTCAGCAGGGCGGTGATGTTTGCTTGGAAGGTGGAGTAGCCGCCGTCGTGATGACACACGCTTTGGCCGTTCAGCTCGATATCTGCCGAGGCATTCACGCCGTCAAACTCCAGCCAGACCTCCTCCTGTTCCGCATCAAAAGCAGGCAGGGAAAAGGTGTGCTGATAGGTGCAGGTGCCACGCTTGTAGTCGTTGCCGCCGTCCTGGCCGTCAATGCTGTTCCACGTGTGCGGGAGGCTGATTTCTGTGGCCTGACCGTCAAAGCCAGTGAACAGCCAGGGAGTAAGAAGATCAATTGTGTGACGCATAAGATCCCTCCATCATATGAATGATTGTTGTTTTCTTCTACATTAATATTAATGACGCAGCACGGGCAGGAGCGCTCAGTCCCATTTGATGAAGTTGTGGGTCAGGCGGGCCATTTCCTCCGGCGACTCCCGAAAGCCGTTATGGATCCAACTGCGGGTGATGAAGACGGATGCTCCGGCATAGAAATCTACCTCATACGGATGGTGGAACATCTTCAGGGACTCGATCTGACGCACGCAATGCTCGTAAAACAGATCGTCCAGCAGGTAAAACAGATTGCGCTGATCCATCAGGGCCAGGCGCTCTTTTTCTGCAAGATAACACGTATAAACCCCGCACATCTGGACCTCCGGATCCAGCTTCGAAATCGGCGGGAGCTGTGCGATGGAATGAAACAATTCCCGGCCAAAGGCCTGGACCACATCCTCCAGCAAATAGAAATTCCGATAAAAAAGAGGATCGGCATACGCCGGCTTTCTCGATCAGCTCGGTCGCGGAGATCATGTTCAGCTCTTTGGTTTCCAGCAATTCAAACAGCGCATCGATGATGCGTCCGGTCACCCTTTTGACTCTCATGAATCAAAACACCCCCTTTTGTCTCATTTTGCAAAATAACCGTTGCTGGTCGTTTGGGGATTTGGTACAATAACAGAAACGGTGCCGTTTTTTCTTTTACACGTTTGTAATGAAACATATGTATCATTATAAACGACACCAGGCACTTCGTCAAGTGGGTTTTCAGACAAAAGCAGCACCAAATGAGGAGGAGAACCATGAACAAAGCGAAGAAAAAGGGCTTCCCGCTGCAAAGGCTGATCTTGACCATCGTCAGCCTTGTGATGGTGGCTGTCTTTGTGTTTGGCTGGATCTTTGCCGGCCAGTACACGAAGATCATCAACCAGGCGCTGGGCCTGCAATCCTTCAAGACCATCACCCTTGGCGGTGAGGATGGCAGCAAGGAGCAGTTCACCAGCGATTACGCATCCATGGAGGATGTGAAGGCCGCCGACAAGGCAATCGCCGAACTGTTGACCGAGGAAGGCTGCGTGCTTCTGAAGAATGACGGTGCGCTGCCCCTGGCCGCCAATGCTAAGGTGACTATCCTGGGTCATTCCAGCACCAATGTGCTGGTGTGCGGCACCGGCTCTGCGGATATCAATGCCACGCTGGACGTGGACAAGTATCCCAGCAGCCTCAAGTCTGCCAATGGCTATCTGACCCTGAAGGCCGCGCTGGAGGAGCGCTCCGATGTGGCCGTCAACGATACCGTGTGGAAGACCTACATGGGCTGGACAGAACAGGAAACCTACAAGACCAATCCTGCCAAGGGTGACAACTCCATCCGCGGTGGCGACGGCAGCGTGAAGGGCTCCTACTTGGTCAATGAGGTGCCGTGGGCCACGCTGACCGCGCAGAGCGGTGTGACGGATTCCTTCGCCAAGTATCCGGATGCGGCCATCATCGTTGTGTCCCGCCTGGGCGGCGAGATGTACGACCTGCCTGCGGGCGTGGACAGCCAGGGCAATGCCGATGAGACCCTGAACGGCAGCGGCAATGCGCTGGAACTGACCATCCAGGAGCGTGAGCTGATCCATGAAGCCAAGCAGCAGTTTGGCAAGGTCATTGTGTTGATCAACAGCGCCAATCCCGTGGAGTGCGATTTCCTGACCGCTGCGGACAGTGAGGCAGACGCCGCCATGTGGATCGGCTATACTGGCCTGGTGGGCCTATACGGCGTGGCTGACCTGCTGGTGGGCAACGCCAATCCCAGCGGACGCCTGGTGGACACCTACTGCAACGACAACACCACCAACCCCGCTATGGTGAATTTCTACAGCCAGATGTGGTCCAACGGCGAGGCACTGGGCGCCAAGCTGGACGCCGCCACCGGCAAGTGGAAGGGCAGCGGCCTGATGGTTGGCTCCTCCGGCGGCGACCTGGACGGCAACATGTTCTTCAATGCCTACCAGGAAGGCATCTACGTGGGCTATCGCTATTACGAGACCCGCTATGCCGACATGGTGGCCGGCACCGGCAATACCGCTGGCTACGACTACCTGGCCGATGTGGCCTATCCCTTCGGTTATGGCCTGTCCTACACCACGTTCGATTATTCCGACGTGACCTTCACTCCCGCTGCGGACGGCAAGTCCATCGACGTGTCCTTGAAGGTGACTAACACCGGCGATGTGCCCGGCAAGGACGTGGTGGAGGTTTACTTCCAGAGCGAGTACACTGATTATGACCGTGCCAATGGCATCGAGAAGGCAGCCGTCGAGTTGTGCGGCTTTGCCAAGACCGGCATCCTGGAGAAGGGCGCTTCCGAGGTCGTGACCATCACCGTGGACAAGGAAGAATTCCGCACCTATGACCGCAAGGGTGCAGGCACCTACATCATGGATGAGGGCGACTATTACTTGACAATCGGCACCGATGCGCATGACGCCCTGAACAACATTCTGGCCAAGCAGGGCTTCACTGGCATGGTGGCCGCCGGTCATAAGACCGCTTCCACCGGTAATGCGGCCCTGGTGTATGGCTGGCATGAGGACATGGATACCGAGACCTACTCTGTGTCCGCCGCCACCGGCAATAAGATCGAGAATCAGTTCCAGTCCGGTGATCTGTCCTACTATGGCGGCGAAGATATGATGTATGTCAGCCGCAGCGACTGGCAGGGCACTTTCCCCCAGGACAAGCTGAACATCGAGCTGACCGCTGCCATGCAGGCCGAGCTGACCGGCATGAAGCAGTATGTGAAGCAGGTGCTCGCAGGCGAGACCATGCCGACCCTGGAAAGCAAGGCAACGGCCTACAAGCTGAGCGATATGATCGGCTTGGCCTATGATGATCCCAAGTGGGACGATCTGCTGGATCAGATGAGCTATGAAGAGCTGTGCAACCTGATCGGCGTCGGCTATCACGGCACCATCCATCTGGCCTCTGTGTCCAAGCCCGAGACCCACGATGAGAACGGTCCTCAGGGCTTCTCTGCCAACCTGACCGACATCACCGGCTCTGCCGTGACCCTGTGCGCCTACACTGACGAGAACATCATGGCCGCCACCTGGAATGTGGAACTGATGGAAGAAGTCGGCAAGCACATTGGCGAAGACGGCCTGTGGGCTGGCTATTCCGGTCTGTACGGGCCGGCTATGAACACCCATCGTACTGCCTATGCGGGCCGCAACTTTGAGTATTACTCCGAGGACGGCTTCCTGGGCGGCAAGATCGCGGCAGCCGAGGTGAAGGGCATCCAGAGCAAGGGTGTGTATGTGTTCCTGAAGCACTTTGCGCTCAACGACTGCGAGACCAACTGCCGCTCCATTTCCACCTTCGTCAACGAGCAAGCGATCCGCGAACTGTACCTGCAGCCCTTCGAGCATGCGGTGGTGGAGGGCGGCGCGTACAACGTGATGAACGCCTTCGCCCGAGTGGGTGTTATCTGGTCCGGCGCGCATGAAGGCCTGATGACCAACGTGCTGCGCAATGAATGGGGCTGCCGCGGCTTCGGTGTGTCCGACTACACCAACACCAGCTATGCCACCTCTGCCCATGGCCGCGGTACCTATGACGCGCTGATGGGCGTGCTTGCCGGTACCGATACCTTCGACTCCAGCTCCACCACCACGCAGGCCTATCAGCTGCTGGTGTACAACGCGGCAGACCCGCAGGTGGATGACGTGCATCTGGTGAATGCCATGCGTCAGGCTGCGCATCGCATCCTGTACACCGTGGCCAATTCCAATGCCATGAAGGATGACGGCGTGATCGTGAGCACCATGAACTGGTGGCAGTTCTCCATCATCGACGGCATTATCATCTCGTCCCTGCTGGCCGTGGTGTTCGGCATCATGACCGTTGTTGGCCTGGTCGGCTATAACAAGCAGAAGAAGGCCGCCAAAGGAGGCACAAAATGAATAAGACTGTGAAAAAGGTGCTGACCTATGTGCTGTCCATCGTGCTGGTGGTCGGCCTGATCGTTGCCGCGCCTATCAGCCGCACCATCTATACGGTGTATGACAACAACCGTACCCAGGAGATCGTGAAGCAGCTGGAGGCCGACGCCGCAGCAGCTGCCGCCAAGGCCGCGGAAAAGGCCGAGGTGAGCACCTTCCAAAAGCAGGCCTGGTTGATGCAGGAACAGCTGACCGAAGACGGCGGCCAGGTGAACATCTTTGACGTCCTGGCGCTGACCTCCGAGTCCACCTATGAACTGAGCCACTATGAGCAGGTGGTTTCGGATGCTTCCTCCTATACCCGCGAATACTTCCACATGAGCGGCAACTACACCCGCGAGGGCAACATCGTGACGGTGGAGCCCGGTATCGGCGTGTATTCGCAGAATTCGACGGGCAGCGGCTTTGAGCATATCAATGCCCAGTTCCTGACTGCAGAGGAAGCCGCTGGTGAAAAGACCCGTCCCGAGGTTTATGCTGCCAAGTATGCCTCCAATCAGATCGCCCTGATGTCGGACGGCTCCTATGTGGTGGGCGGCACGAGCGACGCTTCTGATGTGCTGGGCGCACCGGAAGGCCGTAAGGTGTATACCGACGCTGTGCTCCAGGGCCGTGTGACTTACAAGACCCTGGTCACGCTGGATGATGGCCGCTACATCCTGTACTCTCAGGCCACCAACTCCAACAATGCCGAGCAGACCACCGGCGCATTCTTTGGCTACGGTACCTATGAGATCACCGAGCAGAACGTTGCGCCCGATGAGAATGCTTCCGAGCAGACCTACGATGTGGTGAAGGGCAGCGTTGGCCGCGGCTATATGTATGCCAACAACAACGGCTCCCACATGCAGTTTGATCTGCAGAACGACGGCTCCTTCTCCCAGTGGCTGGCGACCTCCTTCAATGCGACATCGCCCACCTTCTATGCCACCGAGAGCGGTTGCACCATCAAGATCGGTGCCTTGAAGAACATCGTGTCTCCCTGGGGCTTGTACATCCCTGCCAGCGACGCCAAGGCTGAAGCGACTGCCACGCCCGCGCCTACTCAGGCTCCTGCTGCCCCTGTGGAACAGAAACCCGGCCTGACGCTGGAAGTTGCTTCCTCCGTGGAAGACAAGCCTTTTGTGCTGACTTTCAATGCGGACGGTACGGTGGTGACCGGCTGGACGAACTATGAGCAGACCGTGAAGACCGGCACTTGGGCCGTGACCGACGGCGAGTTCACCTTCGATCTGACCGAAGCGGGCTATACTGCCGCCGTTACCATGAACGAGGACGGCAGCGCGACCATCACCGTGAACTATGGCCAGATGGGCGACAAGGAATACACGATGCCCGCTGCGGCTGTGTCTGCGCTGGGCATGGGTGCAAAGACTGAGGAAACTGTGCCTGCTGCGCAGTCTCTGACGCTGGAAGTTGCTTCCTCCGTGGAAGACAAGCCTTTCGTGCTGACTTTCAATGCGGACGGCACAGTGGTGACTGGCTGGACGAACTATGAGCAGACCGTGAAGACCGGCACTTGGGCCGTGACCGACG
>R21__coassemble_1099_pt1 | contig 19343 bp, 18 predicted proteins | sample R21__metabat2_low_PE_059 | metagenome-assembled genome bin R21
GGTTATTCGTCGTCCCCGCCATATAGCCGCTCATTTCCTTGCGGTGCGGGCCGAACTCCAGGATCGCGCCCCACCCGCCAGGACCCGGATTGCCGGAACAGGCGCCATCGGTATAGATCGTGACTTTCTTGCGCGGTGCTGCGGTTATATCCATGTTGTACAATGCTCCTTGTGATCAGAAGATCACGCTTTTTATTTTGACATCTCGCGGGACTTGCGCGCACAGGCGTCCATCGCATCCATGATTGCACCGCGGAAGCCCTTGCGCTCCAGTTCAATGACGGCTTCGATCGTTGTTCCTCCGGGTGAACATACCGCGTCCTTCAGGCCAGCGGGATGCTCTCCGGAGGACAGCACCATCAGCGCACTGCCAAGCACCGCTTGTGCAGCCAGTTCGTAGGCCATGGCGCGGGGCAAGCCTTCCTTCACGCCGGCATCAGCCATTGCCTCGATCATCATATATACATATGCGGGGCTGGAGCCGCTTATGGCGATCACACCGTCAAAAAGCCGCTCCGGCAGCACAACCGTGCGGCCAACAGCGTCAAAAATCCCTTTGGCAAAGGCGAAATCATCATCGGAGAAATCGGTATCCTCGCACAAGGCCGTCATGCCCTCGCCTACCAGCGCCGGCGTATTTGGCATCACGCGCAGGAATGCCGCGCCCGTGCCCTCCACAGCTTTGGTCAGCATCTCAACTGTCCAGCCTGCTGCGATGGAGATCAGTTTTTTTCCTTCCGTCAGAGCAGGCCGAATCTCCTTGAGCACACCGCCAAGAATGTAGGGCTTCACAGCCAGAATAATCATATCGCACTGCTCCACCAGATCAACGCTGCTGTCGCAGAACGTCAGCGAGGGATAATCCGCCGCTATTTCCTCGATTCGTTTCTTGCTCGCGTCGCACACGACCATCTGAGAAGCCTTGACATATTCGGCATCAATCATGCCGCGAAGAATCGCGCTGCCCATATTGCCCGCGCCGATCAGACCAATCTTTCTCATGGTGTCCCTCCATCTGTGTAATGGTTACATCTTAACACTTTGATTATAGCACAAAATTAGCCGCCTGTACAGACCTACTTGTCTGTACAGGTGGCAATTCATAGAAAAAATCACAAAATGTAACGATGCAGATCAGTTGGCACGTTCTCGCCGCTCAGATGGCTCCGCACATAGGCGCCGTCGATCTTGAGTTCAAATGGAGGCATGCTGTCGTCACCTCCGGCATTGAAGGAAATATCCTCCAACAGCTGCTCAAACACCGCATGCAGTCGGCGTGCACCCAGATCCTCGCCGTTCTCATTGGCTGCAAACGCAGAGTCTGCAATCGCCTCAATGGCGGAATCCTCAAAGTTCAGGAGCACGCGATCCACCTCCAGCAGCGCACGGTACTGGCGGGTCAGTGCGTTCTCAGGCTGCGTCAAAATGGCCTTGAAGTCATCGCGCGTCAGGCTTTTCAGCTGGACATGAACCGGGAAACGCCCCTGCAGCTCGGGGATCAGGTCGGACACCTTCGCCACATGGAAGGCGCCCGCAGCGATAAACAGCATGAAGTCGGTTTTGACGGGGCCGTACTTGGTATTCACCGTGCTGCCCTCAACAATGGGCAGGATGTCGCGCTGCACGCCTTCACGGCTCACATCGGGACCCTGACCACCGCGGTGGCCGGCGATCTTGTCGATCTCGTCAATGAACACAATACCGTTCTGCTCGGCGCGGCGGACAGCTTCCTCATGCACGGCATCCTCGTCAATCAGCTTGTCGCACTCCTCCTGCATCAGGATCTTGCGTGCTTCCCTAACCTTGACATGACGGATCTTGGTTTTCTGCGGCATCATGCCGCCCATCATGTCGCCGATACTGATGGCGTTTCCGCCGACCTCCAGTGAAGGCATCTCGTCCTTCACCTCGACGTCCAGTTCCGCATCCTCCAGTTCACCGCGCATCAGCTGACTGCGCACATCCTCGCGGCGCAGAGAGATAGCGTTCTGTTCCTCAGGACTCACCGGCGGTTCAGGCTGCTTTTTGCCCAGGAGGAAATCCAACGGATTGCTGGCAGGCTTTTTCTGCGGCTGGGTGATCAGCGTCACAAGGCGATCCTCCACCAGCACCTGCGCACGGGTCTGTACACGCTTTGTGTGCTCCTCACGGACCATGCGGATCGCATTTTCCACCAGGTCGCGGATGATGCTCTCCACGTCGCGGCCCACATAACCGACTTCGGTAAACTTTGTCGCTTCGACCTTGATGAAGGGCGCGTTGGCCAGCTTGGCCAAACGGCGTGCGATCTCAGTCTTGCCAACACCGGTCGGTCCGATCATCAAGATATTCTTGGGACTGATCTCCTCACGCATCGCTTCGTCCACCTTGGAGCGCCGATAACGGTTGCGCAGGGCGATCGCGACCATCTTCTTGGCCTCATCCTGGCCGATAATATAGCGGTTCAGCTCGCGAACGACTTCGCGAGACGTCAATTCTGCCATTGCTTCTGCGCCTCCTTACACATCCTCGACAATCACATTGTCGTTGGTAAACACGCAGATGGAGGCCGCAATATGCAGTGCCTTCTCCGCAATGTCGTGAGCGCTCAGCTCCGTATTGTCCACCAGTGCCCGGGCCGCAGCCAGGGCATAATTGCCGCCGGAGCCGATGGCCACCACGCCGCCGTCAGGCTCGATCACGTCGCCCGTGCCGCTCAGCACCAGCAGCGTATCCTTGTCCGCCACGATCATCATGGACTCCAATTGACGCATGCCGGTATCGCTTCGCCACATCTGGGCAAGCGCCACGGCAGCACGCTCCAGGCTGCCGCCGCATTGGGTCAATTTTTCCTCAAACTTGTCGCACAGCGTAAAAGCATCCGCCGTACCGCCGGCAAAACCGATCACCACCTGACCGTTGTACAGACGGCGGACCTTGTGGGCATGGGATTTGAACACGACGCTCTCGCCCATCGTCACCTGGCCGTCGCCGGCGATGGCGGTCTGACCATTCTTACGCACCGCGCAGATGGTCGTTCCTCTCAGCTGACTGCTCATCTATTTCACCTCGTTGTATGCATTGGAATCATATGAGACGCACTGTTTCAATCCAGTATATACTGCGCTTTGATGAACTCACGTTAAACTTTCGCAGCCCTCGAAAGCTGTCTGGGCCCAATCGCGCACATAATCCAGCGCCCGTGCACTGATCGCCTCGTAACGCTGCTGCTTGTTGCGGATTTTCTTGTGCTGCTTGTCGATGGGCAGGGTGTCCACCAGACCGAAGGTGCAGTTCATGGGCTGAAAATCGTGATTCGGTGTAGAGACATAGCGTCCCATAGCCCCCAGCGCCGTGATCCCTGGCAGATCAATCGTGCCCAGACCGCGCAGGTCATGCCCAAGAGAAACGCCGCACATCAAGCCGCTCGCAGCGCTCTCCACATATCCCTCGACGCCGGTCATCTGGCCCGCAAAATAACACTGTGGACGGCTGATCATCTCGAAATGACTGTTCAGGAAACCAGGCGATGAGAGGAATGTGTTGCGATGCATCACGCCATAGCGGGCATATACTGCGTTTTCAAGACCGGGGATCATGCCGAACACGCGCTTCTGTTCAGGCCACTTGAGCCGCGTCTGGAAACCGACGATATTGTACAGCGTGCCCTCTGCATTGTCCTGGCGCAGCTGGACGACTGCATAGGCCTCCTTGCCGGTTTGGGGGTCGCAGAGGCCCACCGGCTTCATGGGACCAAAGGCCAACACCATCCGACCGCGGCGTGCCATTGATTCCACCGGCATGCAGCCTTCAAACACGCGCTTTTCCTCGAAGCCATGGATCTCAGCGGTCTCAGCAGCCAGCAGCGCATCGACAAATGCGTTGTATTCTTCCTCGTTCATGGGGCAGTTTAAATAATCATCGCCGCGATCATAACGGGACTGGCGGAAAATACGATCCATGTTAAGCGATTCCAGCGTCACGATGGGCGCGGCTGCGTCATAGAAATTCAGCGTACCCAGGCCTGGCAGCTCAGCGATCTTTTCCGCCAGCGCATCAGAGGTCAGAGGACCCGTGGCAATAATGACCGGACCATCGGGGATCTCAGTCAGTTCACGCTCTTCCACCGTGATCAGCGGATGATTGCGCAGTGTCTCTGTGATATAACCGGAGAACGTATCGCGGTCCACAGCCAGCGCACCGCCAGCAGGGACACGCGCCTTGTCTGCCGCCGTCATGATCAGTGAACCGCAGACGCGCATTTCCTCCTTCAGCAGACCGACCGCATTGGTCAGACGATCGGAGCGGAGACTGTTGGAGCAGACCAGCTCGGCAAACAGCGGCGAATGATGAGCCGGGGAAGATTTCTGTGGCTTCATCTCGATCAGCGTGACCGCAATCCCCTGTCGTGCCAGCTGCCACGCGGCCTCCGAGCCAGCCAGACCGGCGCCGACGACCGTCGCATGCAAATCAGCCATTATTCTTCCTCCGTCTCTTCCTCGCTCTTGACCTCAACGCGGCAGCGACAGGTCTCATTGGCACACAGATGCCAGATCTCGCCCTTGCGTCCGCGCTTCTCGACCATATAACCGCCGCACTGCGGGCACTTCTCGCTCACCGGCATCTCCCAACTGACAAACTCGCACTCGGGATAATGCTCGCAGCCGTAGAACTTGCGGTTCTTGCGGCTGGTCTTTTCCAGCAGACGTCCGCCGCAGGACGGACAAGGGGCGTCGATATAGGTGATGATCGGCTTGGTATTGCGGCAGTCCGGGAAATTCGGGCAGGCCAGGAAGCGGCCGAAGCGGCCCATTTTGTAGACCATCATGGTGCCGCACTTATCGCAGGGGACATCGCTGGGCTCGTCCTTGACCTCGACCTTCTCGATCTGCTGCTCGGCAACCTCCAGCGTGCGCTCAAAGGGCGGATAAAAATCACGGAGGATCTGCTTCCAATCCTCGCCGCCTTCCTCGACACGGTCCAGCTTTTCCTCAAGCTCGGCAGTGAACTCCGTGTCGACAATGTCTGCAAAGAATTCTTCCATCATGCTGGTGACCATGCGGCCAAGCTCTGTGGGATACAGACGCTTCTTCTCGCGGCTCACATACCCGCGGGTGATGATGGTAGTGATGGTCGGCGCGTAGGTCGAGGGACGGCCGATCCCCTTTTCCTCCAGGGCACGGACCAGAGACGCCTCGGTGTATCGGGCCGGGGGCTGGGTGAAGTGCTGCTCGCTGGTCACGTCCTCCACCGCAATGACGTCGCCCTCATGCAGCACCGGCAGATTCATCTCATTAGACTCAACGTCGTCATCGGTTCCCTCCTCATACACAGAGGTGAAGCCGGCAAACTTCTTGTGTTCACCATAGAAACGCAGTACCACGCCGTCGCCGCTGATCTCCGCAGTCAGGTTCTCGTACAGCGCAGGCATCATCTGGCTGGCCAGGAAACGATTGTAGATCAGGCGATAGAGATTGTACTGATCGCGGCTGAGGGAAGCCTTGATACTGTCAGGCGTGCGATATACGTCCGTGGGACGGATGGCTTCATGGGCGTCCTGCGCATTGGCACGGCCCTTGTATTCATTGGGCTTTTCAGGCAGATAATCATCGCCGAAACGCTCCGGGATAAAGCGGCGCAGCGCTGCCATGGCTTCGTCGCTGATGCGCACAGAGTCGGTACGGATGTAGGTCACAATACCCTGCGTGCCCTCGCCTTCCAGGTCGATGCCCTCATAGAGCTGCTGCACGACCTGCATTGTCTTGGCAGTGGAGAAGCCCAGCTTGCGGCTGGCCTCCTGCTGGAGACTGGAGGTGGTAAAGGGCGCCGCAGGCTGCTTACGCTTTTCGCCGTTCTTTACGCTGGTTACAGTGAACTTGGCCTTGCGGATGCGCTCGGCAGCTGCTTCGGCTTCCTCGCCATTGCTGATTGCTGCCTTCTGACCATCCAGCGTACTCAGACGGACGCCAAAGTGCTGCTTCTTGCCCTTCTGGCCGTTCATCTGCGCCATCGCGCTGATGTCCCAATATTCCTCAGGAATGAAGGCCTCGATGTCCTCCTCGCGCATCACGACCATGCGTGTGGCCACTGACTGCACGCGACCGGCGGACAGACCCTTCTTGATCTTGGTCCACAGAAGCGGACTGATCTTGTATCCCACCAGACGGTCCAGCACACGGCGGGCCTGCTGTGCGTCCACGCGGCCCATATCAATGGTGCGCGGGTTTTTGAGGGACGCCTGGATGGCCTTCTTGGTCACCTCATGGAACTCGATGCGGCACGGCTCGTTCACGTCAATGCCCAGCACATGCGCCAGATGCCAGGAGATCGCCTCGCCCTCGCGGTCAGGGTCTGTCGCGAGGAAGATCTGGGACGCACCCTTGGCTTCCTTGCGGATACGGGACAGAATATCGCCGCGGCCACGAATGGTGATGTACTTCAAATCAAAATCGTTGTCCACGTCGACGCCAATTTGAGATTTGGGCAGATCGCACACATGGCCCTGGGATGCCTCCACCTTGTAGCCTTTTCCCAGAAACTTGCTGATGGTGCGCGCCTTAGCAGGCGACTCGACGATAATCAGTTTTTGCTTGGCAGTTGCCATAATACAACCTCCACGTCCAAATTCATTTTCAAATAATCTTGTATACTTTGCCCGGCAATGATTGAATGATCCCCATGATTTGCAGCATGGTCAGCGCTGTGCTCAGGCTTGCCGTTTCCAGCCCTGTTGCTTGGGCCAGCTGGTCCATCGACTGCTCGCCCATACCAAGCGCTTTGACAATGCGCTTCTGGTCATCGTTCAGCGGCGGCAGCGTGGCCTTTTCCTCTTTTGTCGTCTGCTTCACCCGGTCCCAGCCGAAGTCCTCCAGCACATCCGCCGCATTCGTGAAGAAACGGGCGCCCTCACGCAGAAGAACATGCGCCGCTTCCGCGCATTCGGAGCCCAGCACTCCCGGCCATGCAAATACCTCGCGGCCTTGGTCCAGCGCATGCCGAACCGTCAGCATGGTCCCCGATTTGATCCTCGCTTCAATCATCAGCACGCCGCGCGACAGTCCGGCCAAGATGCGGTTCCTGACGTCAAAATGCCAGGCAAGCGCGGGAGAACCCAGCGGGAATTCGCTCAGCAGCAATCCACCGGAGGACACGATCTTTTCACGCAGCTCATGGTTTGTCGCCGGATAATCCAGGTCGATCCCGCCGGCACAGACGCCGACTGTCGGACTTCCGCCCGCCAGACAACCCTCATGTCCCGCCGTATCAATCCCGGATGCCAGTCCGCTTACAATGACTACACCGCTTGCACTCAGATCTCGCGCAATATCAAACGCAGCCTGCATGCCCTGTGCCGTTGCCCTGCGGGTCCCGACAATGGTCAGGCTTCGCTCCAGAAGCACCGAAGGATCGCCGCGGTAAAACAGAAACGTCGGCGGCGACTGGATCTGCCGCAGGGCTTCGGGATAGAGATCATCCTCGATGGACATGATCCCAATCTCCAGTCGCTGCATGGTGAGCATCATCTCATGCATCGCCGTAGGTTCGGCCTGCTGACGAAGAAAATTCAACGATTGCTCGCTGATCTGATTTTTCAGGCAGCCGCCCTGTGTCTCACGGAAACGGTCGTATACAGTCTCTGCGCTGCCGTAGGACTGGATGAGGTCCTGGACCATTTCCGGCTCCAGCATGCCATATGTCAGCCATGCCCGACACCCGTCCTCACGCCGGTAACGCACAGAACCACCTCCGCACTGATCTGCCGATAAGACTCGACTGTGTTTTCCTTAAGAAAAACAGCTTCACTTACATTGTGTAATGCTATCATAGATTCTGAAAAAAAGCAACGCCCTCTGTTCCACATTTTTCAGCCGTATACGTGCGGCAACTGTTTTCATGATAAAAAGAGGGGACGCGATCGTCCCCTCCTGATTTACTTAGATAACGGTACCGGTGATTGTGAGAATTGCCGTACCGGGCATGGCCGTGTATTCGCCGGTATCCTCATCCCGCACATAGGTTGCGGCGGGAATCTCGATGGCAGTCGTCGTGGTGGTGAAAACGCCGGCCGCGTCGTACGTGTAATCTGTATCCTTTGTCAGTGCACGACCGTTGAGCGTAACGCTGGTGATGTCCAGCATCGGATCAAAAACGTCCGTCAGCACCAGATCATTTCCAGCTGCCAGCGCCGCAAGACCGGTATTCTGGATCTCAAAGGTATAGACAACCTCCTCGCCCTCGGTCAGATCGTCGTGGTCGATCTTTTTCGTCACGGAGAGACGAGGCTCGGTGCCGGGATAAATGGTCTCTTCAGCCGCCCAGGGTTCAACCGCATTGGTCGTTCTTTCCACAACCACACGGTTGACGATCTTATCCTCATCCAGCGTGCCCATGGGGGCATATTCATTTGCGACGGCCCGATAATAAAATTCCGCAGTGCCGCCAAGCGGAATATTGATCCCCGTGATGGTCATTTCGCCGGTTTCGGCGTCGATCACAGGCGTTACATTGCCCGCAGGGGTATCGTTGACGAAATACAGAATAGAGCCTTCCACATAATGGAGCGGTGTGAAGAACTCTGCGTCCTTCGCATATCGACCCATGTCATCAGTCAGCTTCAGGTTGGTCAGCGCCGCGTCGCTGTTGTTGAACACATGGACGACATAGGCAACCGAATCATCCGGAAAATAGTATTCACCGGCAGCGAATTTCGTCACGTCGATCGTGCCGATCATGTTGCCCTTGATAATATTGGACACCGTCCGCTTGTTGTTATAGTTCAGCGCGGCACGGTTAGTAAATTCAGCCATGTTGGTTCCTCCTTTTGCGGTGGAGGCTTGTGCTCTCCACACCATCAGCTTATGCGCCGCGTCCGGAAGGGTTCTCACATTCTTTACGCCGCCTTCATGTTTAGTTCACATCGCACGCTACAATTGAACTTGTATCCTGGTTTGATTTGCGCCTTATGCATTGAAATCCGCACGCATAATGTGATATAATGTTTTCAAAGAGCTGACAAAGGAGGCTCGACATGTTTACGATCCTTGTTGTTGAAGACGATTTGCCGCTGCAAAGAATGATGTGTGCTTTTCTGGGCATGAATGGTTTCCGGACCGTTGCCGCCGCCAATGGCGACGAGGCCCTGGACGTCACTGGCCGCGTGATGCCCGATCTGGTGATTGCCGACGTGATGATGCCGGTGATGGACGGTTGGGAATTGACGCAGGAGCTGCGACGCTCTTATCCGCGTCTGCCCATCATGCTGGTCACGGCTCGCGACACCATTGATGACAAACGAATGGGGTTCTCCTCCGGCGCTGACGATTATCTGACTAAGCCCGTGGATCTGGACGAAATGCTGCTGCACGTCAATGCACTCCTGCGCCGTTCGCAGGCCATGACCAGTCATCGGCTGACCATCGGCGAAACGGTGCTGGATTATGACTCGCTGACCGTCACCCGTGGAGATACGATGCTGACGCTGCCCAAGAAAGAGTTCTATCTGCTCTTCAAGCTGCTCAGCAGCCCTCGTCAGATCTTCACCCGGCGGCAGCTGATGGACGAGATCTGGGGCATGGACGCGCAAAGCGATGAGCGCACCGTCGATGTTCACATCAAGCGTCTGCGTGAAAAGTGCGAGATCTTCCCGGATTTCACCATTATGACCGTCCGCGGTCTGGGCTATAAGGCGGAGAAGCATCATGGATAAGCTGCGCCAGAGCTTCAAGCCCTACACCTTTCGTGCCCGCATGCTGACTATGCTGACCATTTCCGCGCTGGTGGCCAGTATGATCTCGCTGACCTTCTCCTACATATACAGCCGTTATTCGCTCAGCAGCGAGATTTCTGCCGACGAGCTGGAGCTGGCGTCCAATCTGCTGGAGCTGTATGAGCAGACCAGCCTGAATCAGGACGAGATCGCCCAGATCACAGTCCGCGACAATATGTCCGTTGCCGTGCTGCCCGTCACGGAGGCAGAACGGCTGCCCTGCGAGATTTTGGAACAGCTGGAGTCCATTCCGATCGTCGTGCAGGCCAATGGCCTCGCCGCCGTGCCCAGCACCTTTGTGCGTCTGGATGACCGTGTGCTTGTGATCCATCCATCCCAGCAATTCAACGTGTTCTGGATCGCCCTGCTGCGTATAGCTTTTGCCGGTATCTCCTTTTTTGCCGTGTTTATGATGATGTCCACGCTCGCCACCTGGCGTATTGCAAAGCCGGTGTCACAGCTCACTGTCGCGACCAGAAAAGTTGCTGACGGCGATTTCGGAGTTCATCTGCCGGAGGACCGCCCCGACGAGCTTGGGCAATTGATGCGTTCCTTTAACCGGATGACGGACGCGTTGGGCAGAACATCATGGCTGCAAAAGGACTTTATCGCCAGCATCTCTCATGAATTCCGGACGCCGATTGCATCCATCAAGGGTTTTGCACGGCTGCTGCAAATGCCGAATCTGACGGAAGAACAGCAGCAGGAATACATTTCTCTGATCGCCCAGGAGAGCGATCGTCTTTCCAGACTGTCCAACACGCTTCTTCGCCTCAGCGCACTGGAACAGCAGGCCGGCCCTGCTTCGCTGTCTGACTTCCAGCTGGACGAACAGGTCCGTCAGGTGATTCTGCGGATGGAGCCGTCCTGGTCCGAGCGAAATATCGACTGGCAGCTGTCCTTGGCCTCGGTTTCGATCCGTTCCGACAGCGAGCTGCTGAATCAGGTATGGACAAACCTGATCCAAAATGCCATCAAGTTTTCCCCTGAAAACAGCGAGATCGAGATTTCTGTCTATGCAGACAACGACTGTGCGCACTTCGTGATCCGTGACCACGGTATTGGCATGGACAGCGACGCGCTCTCGCGGATCTTTGATCGTTTTTATCAGGCTGACCGATCTCGCAGTCATGAGGGAATCGGCCTCGGCCTGACCCTCGTCAAACGCATTCTTGACCTGCTCGGTGGAACGATTCAGGTTGAATCGACGCCCGGCGAAGGCAGCACCTTCTCGGTGATGCTGCCATGCCGCCCCACCGAACCCGCAAAGGAGAACAATCCATGACAGAAGAAGAACTGATGAACGACCGTTTTCTGCAAATGTCCGCCGAATTTCAAAGCATGGTGAACGATTATTTCGAGATCCAGTGCCGCTATCAGTCGGCGATCCGCGAGGTGCGCACCAAGCTCGAGGTGCTCGATGACGAGTTCCGCATGAAGCACCGCCGCAATCCCATCCATCACATGGAAAGCCGCATGAAGTCCATCCAGAGCATGATGGAAAAGCTCCAGCGTAAAAACATGAGCGTCAGCGTCACCTCCGCCGTGGAGAATCTGACCGACATCGCCGGCATTCGCGTGATCTGCTCCTATATTGAGGACATTTATACCATCGCCAATCTGCTCATCAGCCAGGATGATATCAAGCTGCTGCGGATGCGCGACTACATCAAAGATCCCAAGCCAAATGGTTATCGCAGTTTGCACATGATCGTCGAAGTACCGGTGTTCCTCTCCGAGGGCAGAACACTGGTGCCGGTGGAGGTGCAGATCCGCACCATTGCCATGGACTTTTGGGCGTCCCTGGAGCATTCCCTGCGGTATAAGACAGAGGGCATCGTCGTTCCCGCCGATATTTCGGACGAATTGCTGCAAACTGCTTCCGACATCGCCATGCTCGACGAACGCATGCAGTCAATTCACGACCGCGTGGACGCGTTGGCCGAGAAAAATCAATAATCCGGCATGAATAAATCCCCGGCATCCAGCCATACTGTTTTCAAGGAGGCGATAGGATGCTGGGGTTTCTTTATGCGTTGATTGCCGGTGCTGCCATGAGTGTGCAGGGCGTGATGAACACCCGTCTGGGCGACAAAATAGGCGTGCTGGAGGCCAACGCCATGGTGCAGCTGGTCGGCATGGTGCTTGCGATCCTCGTTGCTTTTGCCTTTGGCAAAGGGGACGTCGCCAGACTTGGGCAGGCGCCTTGGTATTCCTGGCTTGGCGGCGTGCTGGCCCCGGTCATCACCATCACCGTGATGCTTGCCATCAGCAACCTCTCCCCGACCATCGCCATCTCCATCATACTGATTGCACAGCTGGGCGTCGCGGCCCTCATTGACGCATTTGGATGGATGGCCGCAGCGCAGGTCACTTTCACCTGGCCCAAGCTGGCCGGTCTTGTGCTGATGGTCGGCGGTGTGCTGTTCATGAAATTTGGATGACGCTTTTTCTGCTTTTTTGCTGTCATGCGACAGCTTTTTTTCATTTCGGTGCTTCCCTGCGAAACATGTCATACGATTGTCACAGCATCGGGTGAAATCGATCTTTTTCGATGAAGGGCGTTGCCATCCGCGTATGGAATAACCTCCCTGAAAACGCTCAAGGAGGAACGTCCATCATGCTTCAACACTACCGCAGCGGCGACACCCTGGCCGTCCGGCTTGGCGGAGAGCTTGACCATTTCTGTGCCCAGCGCGTCCGAAGGGAGCTGGACACCCTGCTGACTGATCCCGGCGTCCGCACCCTTGTCCTGGATTTTAGCGAACTGACATTTATGGATTCATCAGGGATTGGTGTGCTGCTTGGACGCTACCGTATCTTGAGAGAGAGAGGCGGACGCATGGGCGTCATCAACATGAATCCGCACATCGGGCGAATCTTTCACATGTCCGGCCTGGAACGGGTCATCACTCAGCTCGACAAAGAAAAGCAGGAGGCACATTCATGAATCAGCATAACGAGATGCAGACCACCTTCCTGAGTCTGCCCGAAAATGAATCCTTCGCCCGTGTGGTGATTGCAGCCTTTACCGTTCAGCTTTCCCCCACGGTCAGCGAGATCGCCGACGTCAAAACCGCAGTATCCGAAGCGGTCACCAACGCGATCGTCCACGGCTACGAAGGCACGCGCGGCCTGGTGTTCCTGCGTGCAATGCTGGACGACCGAACGCTGACCATCGAGGTTCAGGACAATGGCAAGGGCATCGCCGACGTCCAGCGGGCCATGGAGCCCTTTTTCACCACTCACCCCGAACAGGAGCGCAGCGGCATGGGGTTTGCGGTGATGCAGACCTTTATGGATGATCTGGAGGTGGAATCAACGCCCGGTCAGGGCACGCTCGTCCGCATGCGCAAGCGAATTCGCTCCGGAGGGATTGCATGAGTATCTGTCATGCGGCGTCTTTCAATCAGGCGCTGCTCGACGCACGCAGCGAGGGCACCGAAGCACTGAAAATACTGGCCGAGGACCACCTGCCGCTGGTCGCGGCGATGGTCCGCCGTTTTCCAGCATGCGGCCATGAACCGGAGGAGCTGTATCAGCAGGGCTGCATTGGGCTGATGAAGGCGCTGAACCGATATGACCCAGACTTTGGCACGACCTTTTCAACCTATGCCGCCACGCTGATCCTGGGGGAAATGCGCATGCTGTGCCGACAGGATGCGCCTATTCACATTCCACGCGGCGAACGTGAACAGCGTCGGCGCGTCCGCAAGGCGCAGAATCTGCTGACGATCAGCCTGGGACGTGAGCCGACCATCGGCGAGCTGGCAGCCCTACTCCGCGTGGAACCCGCAGAACTGACGCTGCTGATGGAAAACATCAGCGTGACGAGCTATGACGCGCCATGCCGCGACACGTCGATGAATCCCGTGAACCAGATCAGCGATCATGGCGAATGGCTTGATCGTCTGATGCTCCGTGATCTGATCAGTCAGCTGGCCGAGAACGACCGCCAGCTCGTCATCCTGCGTTTCCGCCTGGGCCTCACGCAATCGGAAACCGCCAAGCGCCTTGGCATGACGCAAGTGCAGGTCAGCCGCCGCGAAGCCGCCATCAAATCGCAGCTTCGTGAAGAATGGGCTCGAGAGGCCAATTAGGTTTGCATCAAAAAGCGCCTGCACATTGATTCTGCGCAGACGCTTTTGGTTGGTGTTCTCTTACGCGATTTCGAGAGCGATCTCCATCATCTTGGTGAAGGTGTTCTGACGCTCCTCCGCAGACAGCTCCTCGCCCGTGAAGGGATTGTCGGAAATAGTGCACAGGCACAGCGCGTTCTTGCCAGCTCGCGCTGCGTTCAGGTACAGCGCAGCCGCCTCCATTTCAACGGCAAGGACGCCCAGCTTTTGCAGCACTTCATTGCTGGCGATCTCGCTGTAGAATGCATCGGAGGAGAAGATGGCGCCGGGCACCGGCACCTGGCCAAGACGCTTGCCAGCCTCCATGGCTGCGGCAAGCAGCTCATAGGAGCAGCAGGGCGCCACATTGCCGTTGAAGCCAAAGGAAGCACCGAAATTGGAGTTGGTGTAGGCGCTCATGCCAGCAACAATATCACGGACGTGCAGCTTCTGGTTCAGCATACCGGCCGAGCCGATTCGGATGATATTCTCCACATGGTAGAAATTGAACAGCTCGTAGGAATAGATGCCGATGGAGGGCATGCCCATGCCGGAGGCCATGACCGACACCAGCTTGCCGTTATACTCGCCGGTATAGCCCTGCACGCCGCGCACGTTGTTGACCAGGCGGGCGTTGGTCAGAAAATGCTCAGCCACAAACTTGGCGCGCAGCGGGTCGCCAGGCATCAATACGGTACGGGCGAAGTCGCCTTCCTTGGCGTTGATGTGCGGCGTAGGAATGTTGCTCATTTTTGATTATCCCCTTTCCTCATTAGCCATTCATTGGCAGTCGCAGCTGACGCAGCAGCCGTTCCGCCAAATCGTTCCATTCTTCCAGGGAGATCATCTCAATGCTCCCGTAAGGCGCATCCAGCAGCACTTCGATGCTGCGGCGATACTTTTCCAGCACCGCCAGCATGGCTGCCGGGTCCTGATGCTGCTGGTTCTGCGCACACTCGATCAATTGCAGCGCCCCCTCGACCCAGCAGGCATTGGCCAGCGTCAGAATCGGCACTGCCGCTTCATGCGTCACCGGATGGAAGGCGCCCGCCGCATAACCCCGGTCGATCTCGTCCTCCATCATCGCCCTGAATTGCTGCAACAACGCGTCCTGATAGCGGACGCGCACCGACAGGCTCTCCGATTTGCCCAACAGCGGCAGCAGCATGGTCATAAATTCCAACTCTTCCTTGCGCAGCGGCAGGAAATAATGCAGCAGAAGGTTCATCCGCTCCACCGGCGTCCCGGCGGCGTCCATGGCCGCCGCCGCATCCGCGCAGAACCGTTCCACGCGCTGCTCACAGAGCGTATCCAGCACGCTCTCCTTGCTCACAAAATAATGATAGAATCCGCCCTTGCTGGTGTGCAGCACATCCAGGATGTCCTGCACGCTTGTGGCTTCATAGCCCTTGGTGCAGAACAGCCGGTCTGCCACATTCAGCAGTTCCTGACGCTTCACATCACCCTTGCGCATTTCACACGCTCCTTTTTTGCAGATAGGATAAGTATAAGCCAACCGCCCCGATTCGTCAAGTCGGGACAAATCCTTTGGTATGAAATCAAGCGGGACCCCACAGGCGCAAAACCCGCAGGGTCCCTGTGCATTTTTGCTTACTTTGCCAGCTTTTCCTTCATGATCTCCAGCGCACGGGCCAACTGCGCGTCGGTCAGATCACCAAACGGGTGCATGCCCAGATCACCTTCATCCAGGTCGATCTCCACATCGGGCGTAATACCGATCTTATGAACCGCGTTGCCATTGGGCGTGAAGTACTGTGCCACGGTCATCTGCATGCCCGATCCATCCTCGCTGATCGGCACCACAATCTGCACAATGCCTTTGCCATAACTCTGCTTGCCGACAACGGTCGCATTGGCGCGGTCCTTCAGGCAGCCTGTCAGGATCTCTGAGCTGCTGGCGCTGTTTTCATTGACCAGGATCACCAGTGCCAGGTCGCCGATCGTGCCGTTTTGCGTGCGGTAATAATACTTGCTGCCGTCCACATACTCCAGATAGCAGAGCGTACCCGCATCCAGGAGCAGGTCGGCGATATTCTGCGCCGATTCAACCCAACCACCGGGATTGTCGCGCAGGTCGATGATCATGCCCTTCGCGCCCTGTGCTACCAGATCCTCCGCAATTGCCTTAAACTTGGCGTCGCAGTCGCCTGCAAACTCATACAGGCAGATATAACCGATCTGATCATCCAGCATGCCGCCCTCCACACGCTGGGTGTTCACCACCGCGCGGGTCAGCGTCAGCGCGATCTCTTCCCCATTGCGCAGGAACACGACATTGACCTCCGTGTCCGGAATGCCGCGCATGATGTCCACTGCATCCTGGAGATTGGTTGCAGTCACAAACATGTCCTCCACCTTGTAGAGGATATCGCCCTTCAGTACGCCAGCTTCGCGGGCCGGTCCGCCTTCAAACACGCGGCTGATAGTGCAGATGCCGGTCACATAGGACGCGGTAATCTGAATGCCGATGCCGCAGTATTCGCCCTCGTCGTCCTCCCAAAGCTGGGCGAAATCCTCAGCAGTGTAGTAGAAGGTATAGGGGTCCTTCAATCCCATCAGCATGCCTGCCTCAGCAGCCTCCAGCAGGTCGCTTTCATCAACGGGCTGATAGTAGTTTTCTTCAACCAGATCCATCATCTCAAGCAGCTTGTCGAACTTCTGATAGCGCGCATACTGCTCGGCGGAGATGGTCACGGTATCGCTGCCCGCATTCTGGTTCTGACGCGAATTTTCGCCGTCTGCGTTCCGGACTGACGAATACATGGGCGACAGGCCAGCCAACGGCAGATAGACACAACCGGAAACCAGGCTGGCCACCGCCAGCAACGCAAGGATCATCAGCAATCTCTTATTCATCATCAAGCACCCTCTGTCATTTTCAGCGCAGGTCCGGCTCACTTATTCTGGCTGCCGGCATCGCTTCCGCACTTTTTCAGTTCCATCAAAATTTTGAAGGTCACGGCGTCCTCAAAGGAACGCAGATCCAGGCCCGTCTGACGCTGCACCTTGTCCAGTCGATAAACCAGCGTGTTTCTGTGGATATACAGCTGGCGCGCGGTGTCGGACAGGTTAAGGTCCTTCTTGAAAAACATGTCGATGGTATAGAGCATTTCCTCGTTGAACAGGCGCATGGTTTTGCGGTTGAACAGCATGTTGTGATAGGCCGCGCTGATGTCCGCAGGCAGCTCCATCAGGAAGCGCTCCAGGATCAGCCGATTGTAGGCATAAATGTTGTCCTCCGGCTGGAAGATGCGGCCTACCTCGACGGCTCGACGCGCCTCGTTGTAGCTTTCCCGAAGCTCGCTCAGGTTATTCCGCGGGCTGCCGATGCCGATGGTCATCTGGCGGGCCGTCTCGCTCATAAGCGTCTCTTGAAGCGCCTGAGCGAACTGCATCAGCTCCTCAATGTCCTCCACGTCGCTGAAATCCTTGATCAATGCGACGGTATGCCGATCCATGTCGATCAGCACATCCTTGTCCTGCATGGGCGTCAAATCGCGCAGCAGCTCAAAAGCGCGGGCGTTTTCGGTCTGCACGATATGGAATACCAGCACGCAGCGGAGGAGCGACTGCGGCAGCTGGAACTCATGACTGAGCGCTTCCAGTTCAGAGCCGGTCAGCTCCCCACGAAGCATTCTGCGATATACGTCGAAGCTGTTTTCGGAATATGCCTCGCTGCTGCCCATGCGCTCGATCAGCGCACTGCCCAGCATCAGCATATCCTGAGCGCCAGGCGCGGTGCGCGCACAGCACAGCACAACTGCCGGCTGCTTTACCGGCAAACAAAGCAGATCGCCAACCACCTGCGTCACACCATCCGTCAGATCAGAAGGCAGAAGCGGCATGTCAGGCGTGCGGTTGTCCGAATCCTTGTCCACGATCGTGATGACCGTTGAGAGTCGGGACAACACATTCTCCATCTGCTCCATCAGGTGTCTGTCGATCACAGAAATCTCTCCTTTGGCACTTTCGTGCAAAATGTACAAAATAATTATACCATGGATTTTGAATCATGAAAAGACAAAATAGGCCGCCAAAAGCTAATTTTTTGTGAACTTTTCACAAGAACATGTAAAAAGCCTCCCGACCTTGCGGTCGGGAGGCTGAGATGCTCGATCTCAGGAGAAGAAATTACTTCTTGTCCTTGATAGCGGCCTGGGCAGCAGCCAGACGAGCGATCGGCACGCGGAAGGGAGAGCAGGACACATAGTCCAGGCCGATCTGGTGGCAGAACTCGACAGAGGTCGGGTCGCCGCCGTGCTCGCCGCAGATGCCGACGTGCAGCTTGGGGTTCACAGGACGGCCCAGCTTGATGGACATCTCCATCAGCTTGCCAACACCAGTGGTGTCCAGACGAGCGAAGGGATCGCTCTCGAAGATCTTGGTGTCGTAGTAGGCGTTCAGGAACTTGCCAGCGTCGTCACGGCTGAAGCCGTAGGTCATCTGGGTCAGGTCGTTGGTGCCGAAGCAGAAGAAGTCGGCTTCCTTGGCGATGTCGTCAGCGGTCAGAGCGGCACGCGGGATCTCGATCATGGTGCCCACCTGATACTTCAGCTCAATGCCGGCAGCAGCGATCTCTTCGTCAGCGGTCTTCACGACGACGTTCTTGACGAACTTGAGCTCCTTGATCTCGCAAACCAGCGGGATCATGATCTCGGGCTCGACATTCCAGTCGGGGTGAGCCTTCTTGGTGTTGATCGCGGCGCGGATGACGGCCTTGGTCTGCATGGCAGCGATTTCGGGATAGGTGACGGCCAGACGGCAGCCACGGTGACCCATCATGGGGTTGAACTCGTGCAGGCCGGTGATGATGTTCTTGATGGCCTCAACGGTCTTGCCCTGAGCGGCAGCCAGCTTCTCGATCTCCTCCTCGGTGTTGGGCACGAACTCGTGCAGCGGGGGATCCAGGAAGCGGATGCAAACAGGAGTGCCCTCCAGAGCCTCATACAGAGCCTCGAAGTCAGCCTGCTGATAGGGCAGGATCTTGGCCAGAGCGGCCTCGCGCTCCTCAACAGTGTCAGAGCAGATCATCTCACGGAAAGCAGCAATGCGCTCTTCGTCGAAGAACATATGCTCGGTACGGCACAGACCGATGCCCTCGGCACCCAGCTCGCGAGCCTTCTTGGCGTCACGGGGAGTGTCGGCATTGGTGCGGACCTTCAGCTTGCGGAACTTGTCGGCCCAAGCCATGATGCGACCAAACTCACCGGCGATGGTAGCATCGACAGTGGGGATGATGCCCTCATAGATCTTACCGGTAGAACCGTCGATGGAGATGTAGTCACCCTCGACGAAGGTCTTGCCGGCCAGAGTGAACTTCTTGTTCTCCTCGTCCATGGCGATTTCGCCGCAGCCGGAAACGCAGCAGGTACCCATGCCACGAGCAACAACGGCAGCGTGAGAGGTCATGCCGCCGCGCACGGTCAGGATGCCCTGAGCGGACTTCATGCCGGTGATGT
>R21__coassemble_1121_pt1 | contig 19114 bp, 16 predicted proteins | sample R21__metabat2_low_PE_059 | metagenome-assembled genome bin R21
ATCACGCGCTCACGGCATGCGCTTTCCACGGCTGCCGACAGGATGCCGCTGCGCATATAGCGCCCATTGATGAAGAAGGACTGATGCCCGCGATTGCTTCGGCCGCTTTCGCCGATCCCGACAAAGCCCTTCAGCAGTACGCCGCTTTCATGTCCCTCAACCTTCCGCATGGTCCGCAGCATTTCGTTGCCATAGATGCTGAACACAGCAGATTCCAGCTTGCCGTCGCCTGCGCTGTGATAGAGCGTTTTTCCCTGACTCACATAGCGGAACGACACATCAGGTCTGGACAGGATCAGACGCATCATGAGATCCGAAACCAGACCGGCCTCGGTTGTTGGTTTTTTCAGAAATTTGAGCCGCACGGGCGTGTTGAAGAACAGATCGCGCACAGCGAATGTCGTTCCCTGCGGACAAGCCGTCTCCTCGATCGAAGCGATCCGCCCGCCCTCGTTGACTACCTTGATTCCGCTGGCATCATCCTTAGTTCGGGTGGTACAGGTCACCCTGGCGACAGCCGCAATGGAGGCCAAGGCCTCACCGCGGAAGCCCAGCGTCGAGATCGAAGTCAGATCCTGCGCTTTGCTGATCTTGCTGGTGGCATGACGTTCAAATGCCATGCGAATCTCACTTTGCTGGATGCCACTGCCGTTGTCCGTCACGCGGAAATAGCTGATGCCGCCGTCACGAATCTCGACAGTAATGGCGCTGGCGCCAGCATCCAGACTGTTTTCCACCAGCTCCTTAATGGCCGCGGCTGGGCGTTCCACCACCTCGCCGGCTGCAATTTTACCGATGACCTCGTCGGTCAGCATTTGAATCTTGCCTGCCATGGTCCCTCCATTACCCTGAAATCAGGTATTTGCTCATAGTTTGCGGGCCATTTCCCGCAGCAGGAACAGTTTGTTGATCGCATCCATGGGCGTCAGCGCCATCACATCAATGTTTTGGAGCTCGTTGATGATCTCAGTTCGCTGATAATCGAACATATCGACCTGTTCGTTGGCGCGCTTTTCACTCTCGCCCAGGATATTTTGGCCGATCGTGTTTTGATTGATGTCGCTGACCTCCAGGCGTGCCTGAATCTCATGCGCACGGACCAGCACAGGATGCGGAACGCCCGCCAAACGTGCCACATGTACGCCGAAGCTCTTGTCCGCGCCGCCGCGAATGATCTTGCGCAGGAAGATAACGTCCTCGCCGTGCTCCTTCACGGAGATGCAGTAGTTCTGTACGCCCTCCACATGGCCTTCCAGCTCAGACAGTTCATGATAGTGGGTTGCAAACAGCGTTTTGGCGCCGATCTTGCTCTTGTCGCACAGGTACTCAACCACCGCCCAGGCAATCGCCAGGCCATCGAAGGTGCTGGTGCCGCGGCCGATCTCGTCGAGAATGACCAGGGAATTGGCCGTCGCGTTGCGCAGAATATAAGCTGTCTCGGACATCTCGACCATGAACGTGCTCTGACCGCTGGCCAAATCGTCCGACGCGCCCACGCGGGTAAAGATCCGGTCCACGATCGGGATCGTGGCCTCCCGTGCCGGGACAAAGGAGCCGATGTGGGCCATCAGCGTGATCAGCGCCACCTGCCGCATGTAGGTGCTCTTGCCGGCCATGTTCGGACCGGTGATGATGAGCATGCGCTGATCGTCGCCGTTCATCTGCGTATCATTGGGCACGAATCCATTGTCCTGAAGCGTCGCCTCCACCACTGGATGACGCCCCTCGACGATATTCAGTGTGCCATCCGTGACGATGTTGGGACGGACGTAGTGATTATCCACGGCCACCTGTGCCAGCGACAGCAGCGCATCCAGCGTCTTGAGCGCCATAGCGGTCCGCTGAATGCGCGTGATCTGCGCTGCGATCTTCTCGCGGATCTCGCTGAACAGCTGCAATTCCAGGCGCACGGACTGCTCCTGCGCACCCACGATCTTCTGCTCGATCTCCTTGAGTTCGGGCGTCATATAGCGCTCCGCATTGGCCAGCGTCTGTTTGCGCGTGTAGCGGTCCGGCACCAGTTCCAGATACGACTTGGTGACCTCGAGATAATAGCCGAAAACCTTGTTATACTGGATTCGCAGATTCTTGATGCCGGTTGCCTCGCGCTCCCGCTGCTCCAGCTCCAGGATCCACTGCTTGCCATTGGTCGCGGCCTCGCGGTATTCATCCAATAGCTGCGAATAACCGTCGCGGATGATGCCGCCGTCAGTAATGGCGATGGGCGCGTCAGGATGGATGGAGCGCTCCAGCAGCGCCGTGAGCCCCTCCATCGGGTCAAGCTGATCGCGGACACGCTGCACGGCCTCGCTGGCCGCGTTGTCCAGCAGACTGCGGATTGAAGGCACATGGGCCAGCGACGTTCCCAGCGCCAGGCAATCGCGGGCATTCAGATTCTTGTATGCGACCTTGCTCAGCAGGCGCTCAATGTCATAAACATTCTTGAGTTCCTCCGCCAGCGTCATGGTCAGCACATGCTGACCGCATAATTCCTCCACCGCGTCCAGACGCATTTTGATGCGTTCTGGATTGATCAGCGGCTGCTCGATCCAGCTGCGAAGCAGACGTCCGCCCATGGCTGTCGACGTTTTGTCCAGCAGCCACATCAGCGAACCCTTCTTGCTGCGCCCCCGGATGCTTTCGGTCAGTTCCAGATTGCGCCGCGTGTTGCGGTCCAGCATCATGGTTTCCTGCCCCTGATAGATGCGCAGTTCTGTGATGTGCTCCAGCGAATTTTTCTGCGTCTCATCCAGATAACGCATCAGCGCACCGGCCGCGCTGGCGCCCACGCGGTTCTCCTCTGTCAGTCCCAGCGGCGACAGATCCTGCAAGTGAAAATGCCTGCACAGCGTTTCTGCCGCATTCTGATACTGATACCAGGAGCCGGGCTGCTCGGAAGCTGAGGTATCCTCGCGGTTCAGGCACTCGCGCATGCGCACCAGATCGTTGGAGATGACCTCCATCGGCGCAATGCGCGCCAGTTCATCGGCCAGATGCTGCTCGGGGCGTTCGATCTCATAGACATAGAACTCGCCCGTGGACACATCCGCAAACGCGATGCCGCACTTGTCGCCGGAGAAACACGCGGACAGCAGGTAATTATTGCTGCGCTCATCCAGCATGGACGGGTCGGTGACCGTGCCGGGCGTGAAAATGCGGACAACGTCGCGCTCCACCAGGCCCTTTGCCAGTGCCGGGTCCTCCATCTGCTCGCAGATGGCCACCTTGTAGCCGCGCTGAAGGAGCTTCTCGACATAGGTGTTCGCGGCATGATGCGGCACGCCGCACATGGGCGCCCGTTCCTCCAGACCGCAGTCCTTGCCGGTCAGCGTCAGCTCCAGCTCATGAGAGACCGTCTTGGCGTCGTCGAAAAACATCTCATAAAAGTCGCCAAGGCGGAAAAAGAGGATGCAGTCCTGATACTTGGCCTTCGTGTTCAGGTATTGCTGCATCATGGGAGTCAAAGCCATATTTGGCCTCCTCTTTTGCGTATGAAAACAGTATGTTTACTTGCGGGATGCGCAGGCGCTGTGGCAAGTGGCGCAGGAGCCGGTGCAGCCGGCTGTCTCCTGTTCTGTGGGATCGCCGTTGATGACAAGGCGCAGCACGCGGTTGATGCTGTCCATCATCTCGTCGAACGCCTTGCGGGCCTCCTGCATTTCCAGGACCACCGGCTGCTGGTTCATGACCTGCTCGGCCTGCTCCAATTCGCCTGCCAGCACCGCCAGCTGGGCCGGGTCCATGTCGGCGCTGTGCAGCAGCTTGTCCACTGCGTCGCGCTTTTCCATGTAGGCGGCAACAGCCAGCGTCGCGTCAGGATTGACACCGATCTGGCCTTCCGCGGCCTTCATCCGCTGATAAACATCGCTGGCCAGAATGGCTTCCGCCAGCTCCTGGGCCTTCTTCATGACCGTGACCATACTCTGCTTCCTTTCAGATGCGTTCTGCCATCAACGTGTTGTTCTTCTGCTCTGTCACGCGCACACGGATGATCTGACCAATGTCCGACGCGGAGCCGGGCAGCGTGATGGACACACCATGCAGGCCCTTGCCGGACACCGCCGTATCGCTGCGCTTGGAAAGGCCCTCCACCAGCACTTCTTCCTCCTGACCCACAAAACGGGCCATCATCTCGCGCTGACGCTTCTCCTGAAGGTCGATCAGTCGCTTGATGCGGTCGGTCGCCACGTCCTCGGGAATCTGATCGGGCATGGAAGCCGCAACCGTTCCCACGCGGGGCGAATAGATGAAGGTGAACGCGGAATCATAGCCGACCTCATCCACCAGCGACATGGTATCCTGGAACTGCTCCTCCGTCTCGCCGGGGAAGCCCACGATAATATCCGTCGTCAGGCCAATACCGGGCACAGCCGCACGAAGTCCATTCACACGGTTCATATAGTCTGCCCGGGTATAGCGGCGATTCATGCGCCGCAGGATCTCGTCATTGCCCGCCTGTACCGGCAGATGGAACTGGGGCAGCACATGCTTTGAATCCCCCATCACCTGGATCAGCTCATCGGACAGGTCCTTCGGGTGGGACGTCATGAAGCGGATGCGCGGAATGTCCATCTGATCCAGCTCGCGCAGGAGCTTGGCGAAGGTCACATCGCCCGCCAGGCCCTTGCCGTAGGAATTGACGTTCTGGCCCAGCAGCATGATCTCCTTGACGCCGGTGCGGCACAGCTCCGCCGCTTCGTTCAGGATCGCCCCCATCTCGCGGCTGCGCTCGCGGCCGCGCACATAGGGCACGATGCAGTAGGAGCAGAAATTGTCGCAGCCATACATGATGTTGATGTACGCTGCGTCGCTGCGCAGGCGCTGCACCGGCAGATTCTCTGCCAGCGTATCGCGCTCGTCCACCTCGACCACCGTGCGATCACTGTTCAATGCGCGATGCAGGATCTCCGGGAAACGGTACAGATTGCTCGTTCCGAAGGCCAGATCCACAAAGCGATACTGCTTCATGATCCGCTCGACCATGCCGGGCTCCTGCACCATGCAGCCGCACACGCCGATCACCAGATTAGGATTGCGCTTGCGGATCTCCTTCAGCCAGGTCACATTGCCCAGGGCACGGCGCTCCGCATTGTCGCGCACACAGCAGGTGTTGAACAGCACAAAATCAGCCTGTTCGCGGTCGGGCGCCTCGGTCATGCCCATCTCCTGCAGCATGCCGGCCAGGATCTCGCTGTCATGCGCGTTCATCTGGCATCCATAGGTCACCACGCAATAAGTCTTTGGGCGGTGCGGCATGGCCTTGATGTCCAGGGTATACTGGCGCTGTTCCTCCATCTGTTCCTTGGTGATCTGCACAGGCTTGCGTTCAGCCATGGTGTTCCTCCTCGTTGATGCGCACCCTGCCGGTGCCGTGACAGGCTTTGCAGGGTGTCGTCCAATCATCACTGAGCGGCTGGCGTGACTTCTTTCGCGTCATTTCCACCAGGCCCAGGGATGTAAAGCCATGAATCACCGTCTTGATGCGGTCGGCGCGGAAAGCTTCTGTCAGCGCATCCAGCACCGCCTGACGGTGTTCATCGGTCGTCATATCAATCATGTCGATCAGGATCATGCCGCTGAGATTCCGCAGGCGTACCTGCCTTGCGATCTCGGCGCATGCCTCCAGATTGGTTTTCATAATGGTCATTTCCAGATCGCGCTTGCCGGTGTTCTTCGCCGTGTTGACGTCGATCACCGTCATCGCCTCGCAGCGGTCAATGACCAGATTGCCGCCGCAGTTCAGCCACACATACCGTTCCAGCGCCTTGTCACGCTGGTGAAGCACATCAGCCATTGGATCACCGCGGTGTTCCATCGGATAAGGCAGCGTCAATGCCGTGTCATCGGTCACGATCCGGTCGATCCCGCGCGGCGCATAGTCTGCCAGCAGAATGTCCAGCTGCGTCCGTGGACGGTACAGCATCGACGGCACATGGGCCGTCGGTGCAGCCTTTGCGACCGTTTCCCAGGCACTTTTCAGCTGTTCAAGCTCCTCCGCAATGACCGCTTCGTCCGCATCATTGGCCGCGTTCCGCATGACCAGTCCAAACGCCCCGACGCTGAGCTTTTTGCCCAACTGGCGCAGCGCTTCCTTGTCGTCGTCGCTCTCAACGCGCGAAGAAACGCCGATATAATGGTTCATGGGCATGTAGATCACATACTCGCCGCCCAGGGTGATGTCACGCGTCAGGAAAGCGCCCTTCGTGCCCTGCGCCTGCTTCTTGATCTGCACCAGGACCGTCATGCCATCCTGCAGACGTCCCGCACGGCAAGTCTGGCTGCGCTCCACCAATGGCAGGAAACCGTTCTTCTCCTGGCCAATGTCCACGAATGCGGCCTTCATGCCCGTCATCACGCGGACTACACGCCCCACATAGATCGCCTCTGCCGCTGCGCCGGTCGTGTCGTCCAGGATATATTCGCACAGGCGGCCATCCTCGATCACGGCCAGCTCCTGCCTGTCGCCGGACTTGATTCTGATCTCACGCATCACAGCGACTCCAGATTGACCAGCTCGCCTGCCTCATTGCGGCCCAGCAGATGCGTTCGGGTCACCAGCAGGCGCGGCATTTCACAGCCGCAGGCAGCGCACAATGCGCCCATCAGCATATCGACCTTGCAGGTTTCCGTCTCAGTGAGCGCCAGCGTGGCATACACCGTGTTGTCCTCGCCGGACAGCGCATAGATCATCGGACGAATGTTGACCGTCTTGACGCCGCTCTTGGTCTTGCGCTCGGCCTCGATGGTCTCCTGACCCAGGAATGCCTCCATGGCCGCGATGCACTTGGCCGCTGTCTCTGCGTTATCCGGGATGCAGATGCGATAGGATGCCGCCTGCACAGACGCCATCAAGGCAGGGGCGCGTTCATCCAGCACCTTCGCGGATTTCAGCTGCATGTCCGGAGGCAGCGCACGGTTCATGGTTTCGAGGAACTGCTCAGGTGTGTAGTCCTGGCTGAGAATGACGTCCATCAGCTCGTTCTCGCCGATCACGCCGACGGAGAGCGCCGATGCAAACGTCAGCAGGATGTGGGGATTGAAGCCGTTGCTGTAGTTGACCGGCAGGCCGCTGCGGCGCAGGGCGCGCTGCATGGCGCGCATGATGTCCAGGTGGCCGATGTGACGCAGACGCTCACTCTTTTCAAATACTGCCATCATCCGCAAAACTTACACACCCCCTTGTACCGGTTCAGGCCGCAGCCGTTGCAGCCGTTGCGGCAATCCTTGGTGGTCTCGGCACGCTGGGCCTTCTCCCATTCATGCCACAGGAACTGCTTGGTGATGCCGCTCTCGACGAAGTCCCAGGGCAGGATCTCGTCCTTGCCGCGGCGGCGATAAGCGTACCATTCAGGGTCCAGACCGCAGTCCGCAAAAGCCGCCATCCAGGCCTCGAAGTTGAACACATCGCTCCAGCCGTCCATCATGCAGCCCTTCTCAAAGGCAGACAGCAGCACCTTGCCCAGGCGGCGGTCACCGCGTGAGAAGCATGCTTCCAGATAGCTCAGTTCTGGCTCATGCCAGTTGAAATTGACGCCCTTGATGCCGTGCAGCACCTTGCGCAGATATGCCTGCTTTTCCTTGATCAGCGGGTTGGTATCCTGCGGCTCCCACTGGAAGGGTGTGAAAGGCTTCGGCACGAAGCTGGACGCGCTGACCGTGATGCGCAGACCCTTGGCACGCTGGTTCTTCGGCACGGCGAAATAGGCAGCGGATACCTTGTGAGCCAGGTCGGCCATGCCGTCCAGATCCTCGAAGGTCTCGGTGGGCAAGCCGATCATGAAGTACAGCTTCACGCTGCTCCATCCGCCCTGGAAGGCGTCGGACACCTTCTCCATCAGGTCATCCTCGGTGACGCCCTTGTTGATGACGTCGCGCAGACGCTGCGTGCCAGCTTCGGGTGCGAAGGTCAGGCTGGTCTTGTGGGACTTCTGGGTCTCCTCCAGCGATTCCTTCAGCACGCTGTCCAGGCGCAGAGACGGCAGGCTGACCGACACATGCTGCTGTTCAAAATCCTTCAGCAGCTGACGAATCAGGTCTGCAAGACACGTATAGTCACCGCTTGACAGGCTGGACAGGCTGATCTCCTCATAGCCGGTATTTGCCTCCAGGGCATTGGCCAGCTCGACCAGCTTTTCCTTGCTGCGCTCGCGCACCGGGCGGTACAGCATGCCCGCCTCACAGAAGCGGCAGCCGCGGGTGCAGCCGCGCATGATCTCCAGCATAATGCGGTCATGCACGATCTCGGTATAGGGCACGGGAATGTCTGTGGGAAAATAGGCGGAATCCAGGTCCGTCACGATGGCCTTCATCACCTTGGCGGGCGCCTCGGGGCTATTGGGCGTGAAGGACTTGATGGTGCCGTCCTCGTTGTATGCCACGTCATAGAGGGCGGGCACATAAACAGACGGGATCTGCGCCAGCTTCTTCATGCACTCGATGCGGGGCTGGCCGGACTTCTTCCAGTCACGGATGACCTCCATCACCTGCACCGTGGACTCCTCGCCGTCACCGATCATAAAGGCGTCGATAAAATCTGCCAGCGGTTCCGGGTTGAAGGCGCAGGGGCCGCCCGCCACCACGATGGGCTCATTGCGCTCACGATCCTCACGCAGCAGGGACACATTGCCCAGCTTCATCATGGCGAGGATGTTTGTGTAGCTCATCTCATATTGCAGGGTAAAACCGATCATATCGAAATCAGACAGGGGCGTACGGCTCTCCATGGAGAACAGCGGCACCCGCTCGGTTTCCATCAGCTCCTTCATGTCCAGCCAGGGCATGAAAAAGCGCTCGCACAGCGCATAGGGCTGCGCATTGGCCAAACCGACAATGATCTTCATGCCCAGATGGGACATGCCGACCTCATATGTATCCGGGAAACAGAAGCCGTAATGCAGCTCCGCCGCATCCCAAGGCTTGACGACGGTATTCATCTCGCCGCCGGTGTAGCGCGTGGGCTTCTGCACCTTTTCAAGCATTGCTTCGATCTTTTCAGAGTACAGATTCACCATGGAATCCTCCTTTTTTGGGGTGCCCTTGTTCGGATAAAACACCACCATATAATGTACCATTTTTACCGCAAATGGTCAACCGGAAGGGCCTGATTTTTGGAAAAAAACTCTCATATTTCAGAGAAAATGCTGTTTATTCGCCTATCGGAAGGCACAAGAAAACCCCGCAAGTTTTTTGCTTGCAGGGTCTGCTTTATTTCGCCGGCTGAACCGCAAAGGACATGCTTCCCCGGGCCCGCTGCGCTTTCATTTCAATGCGGTAATCCCCTTCTGTGTCAATGGGCAGCTTGAATGACGCCGTGTCGATCCGATTGCCGCGATAAAGAATATTGTCATCCAGGCCAATCGTCACATCGACAATTCCCTGCCGGATGTCAAAATCCACCGCCAGCTCATCGCCGGGCATCATGTGCATCGTGTGGCCGTCCACACCGTTCATCTTCGTGAAATCGATCGTGTAGGCATCCGGATTCTTGATCTTGACGCCATCAAAGCTGTTCAGCGCCTGAACGGACGTAAATCCAACGATCACCATCACCATGCAGAACAGCGCGACCCCAATCGCCAGAATCTTTCGTTTTTCCATCATCATTCATCTCCTTTACGCGGCTATTATAGTCTGCGACAAAGCAGATGTCAATGAACGGCGCATTAGAATTGGATGAAATCAGGCTTCCTCGCCCAACTGCCCTTTCAGCCGCTGGATCAGCGCTTCATGCGCCTTGATGGCGGACTTCATGCGTTCCAGTGTCTCGCCTTCCTCGGTCACGGCAGCAGCCGCGCGGATCTTTGCCAAACGCTCCTCCGTATTGGCCAGCTCGATGCGGATGGGGCCAGGCTGGCCCAGCGACGCGCCGTAGATCGCGCGCATGGACAACTCCACATCCTTGTACAGCACATCGCTGTTGGTCATCAGACAAATCGCACGCAGCGCCTTCAGCAGCAGGCTGAACGGGTCCTCGCCCGCCTTTGCGCCGCGGATGATGTCGGACTGGATTTCCTCCGACAGCCGGACATTTTTGAGGTACGCCTGATAGACGCTCAGTTCGGTCATTTCTTCGGGATGCTCTGCCATGCAGGTCGCCTCCATTCATGCTCAAATGTGGACGCTGACGCCGTTGACCTCGATATCGCCGTCGGCCAGCACCAGGATGTAGCACTTGCCGTCGATGATGCGTGTCTCGATCAGGTCGCTGTGCTCCGGGTCTACGCGGATGGACACGCTGGGCGTGTTGACCTTGAACTGCTTGGGCGTGATGACATTCACCGCCGGAATTTCCGCATAAGCGCCGAAGTTTTCGGAATACTGCTCCTCAAACGCTGCCGCCTTCTCCTCGGAGACGCCGCAGTTTTTCAGCACCTCGGACACATCGCTCTTGTTCAGGCGCAGCGGCTCGGCGGTCTTATCGGCCTTTCGCTCCTCGATCATGGTGTTCACCGTTTCATGCACGGCCTGCACCACTTCCATGCTGCATTCTTCCCCCAGGGACGCTTGCAGAATGGTCTGGAAGGTTTCCTTCTGCTCCACCGCGGGCATGAAAAGATCGGTGTTGAACACGTTCTTGATGAAATCGTCATGCATATCTGCCATGTCCTTGGTGTAATACAGCGCAGAGTAGATGTTCGCAGCACGCTCCTCAAAGCTCGGGAACATGAAGCCCAGCTCCGGCGCCGCGATGGTCCAGTCGGAGTCTCTGCTGTGGAACTCGCCCTCCGCCGCATAATAGCTCAGGGACGGCTTGCCCTGTTTTACGGGGCAGACGGCGCAGATGAAATAGCTGAACACATCCGTGGACTGCTCGCGGTCGATGTCGCCGTTGTTGTCGCGGTACGGCACATCGTAGCCGTCGTGCATCAGCAGAATCACATAATTGGCCGCGTTCTGCGTTGCGTCGATGGACTGGGCCTGCTCGGCCTGGTTCAGGCGGATATAGGTGATGATGCGCTGATAAAGCTGATCCACCGCCGCGTCATCCTTCAGGCCGGTGGCACGCAGCTTCATCAGCAGCTGATGCTCCTCGCCCTCCATCGCCTCCATGCCGTTGAAATCCATGGGCAGCAGGTTCTGGCCAGGCGTGCCGGAAAGCACCTTCTTGAAGAGGGCCATATACTTTTCCAGTTCGTTCTCCGGCATACCGATAATGGGCTGAACAAAGTTGGAGATAATCTGGCCGTCCGTCCCCACATAGCAGCCACGGATGACGGTTGCATTCCGGTGGTCGGGGTTCAGGCGACGTTTGATTTCAGAAAGATCACGCTGATTCATCATCGGATAAATTCTCCTTGTCATGTTTTCGCATGGAGGATTATACCACATTTTTGTGACATTGCCAAGACAAAAAGACGCGATTCTGTAACAAATCGAAAAGAAAGGACGCACCGGAAAACCGGCACGTCCAGAAAACCGAATTATCTGCGGATGATCTCAACAACCTCGCCGATATACATCCGGTGCGGCGCCTCGGTCGTGTAGTAACGCGCCACTTCCTCGGCTGGCATGTTGTCGACCACCAGATCATTCCAATAACGCTTGCGGCATACCAGCGTAACCTCTGCCTGCTCAAACGTCACGGTTTCTCCGGCAGGCTTCACGGTCAATGAGGTTTTCGCCGTCTTATCGCCATCGCGGCCCGACAGCGAGCCCATGACCGCCAGATCCTTGCGGTACTCCTCCGGATAAAAGCTCACGGTAAAATAATCGCTTTTCTCCATGTAGTTCCAGGTATGGCGGATCGGCTTGACATACACCGTGACGGAGGGCTTGCCCCACAGCGTCCCCATGCCGCCCCAGCTGATGGTCATTGCGTTGTAGTCATCGGGCGCACCGGCCGCCAGCAAGGCCCAGCGATTGTGGTAAACCGTCAATGCATCCAAATTGATGTTCTCCATGCTGTCACTCTCCCTTATACGCCTGCAAACTGGCTGTTGTAGAGGTTCGCGTAGAAGCCGTTCTGCTTCATCAGCGTGTCGTGGCTTCCCTGCTCGACGATGTGGCCGTCACGCATCACCAGGATCACATCGGCCTCGCGGATGGTGGACAGGCGATGGGCCACGATAAAGCTGGTACGGCCCTTCATCATGCGGGCAAAGGCGGACTGGATCTTGATCTCGGTGCGGGTGTCAATGGAGCTGGTGGCTTCGTCCAGGATGAGCATGGGCGGCAGGCAAAGCATCACGCGTGCAATGCAAAGCAGCTGCTTCTGACCCTGGCTGATGTTGCCGCCGTCCTCGGCGATGACCGTGTCATACCCATTGGGCAGACGGCGGATGAAGCTGTGCGCATGGGCAGCCTTGGCGGCCTCGATGATCTCTTCCTCGGTGGCGTCAGGCTTGCCGTATGCGATGTTCTCGCGGATGGTGCCCGCCTTTAGCCATGTCTCCTGCAGCACCATGCCGAAGCTGCCGCGCAGCGAATGACGCGTTACTTCGCGAATATCACGACCCGCTACGGCGATGGAACCAGCGTTCACATCGTAGAAGCGCATGAGCAGGTTAATCAGCGTCGTCTTGCCGCAGCCGGTGGGACCGACGATGGCAATGCGCTGGCCAGGCTTCACATCAAGGGAGAAGTTCTCGATCAGCGGACGATCCTTCACATAGCGGAAAGCCACATTTTTGAGCTGCACATGGCCGTCACAGACCAAAGTCGGTTCCTTCTCGGCCACCTGATCGGGCTCGTCCAGCAGCTCAAACACACGCGCCGCGCAGGCCAATGCATTTTGCAGTTCAGTCACCACGCCGCTGATCTCGTTGAAGGGCTTGGCGTACTGGCTGGCGTAGCTCAGGAAGATGCTCAGTTGGCCAATGGTGATGCCGCCCGTCACCGCATACAATGCGCCTGCCAGGCCAACGCCCGCATAAACAATGTTGTTCACCAGACGTGTCGAGGGATTCGTCAGGCTGGAGAAGAATACCGCTTTGAGGCTCACGCCCTGGAGCTGATCGTTGACCTTGTCGAACTCCTCCAGACTGCGCTTTTCGTGTCCGAAAGCCTGCACCACCTTCAAGCCGTCGATCTGTTCGTTGATGATGGCAGTCTGTGCGCCGCGGACTTTGGTCTGTTCCTGGAAATACTGGTAGCTGTGCTTGGCGATGAAGCTCGCAACAAACAGCGACAGGGGCGTCAGGCACACGACCACCAGCGTGATGGGCAGATTGACCGACAGCATGAAGCCCAGAGTACAGACAATGGTCAGCACGCCGGAGAACAGCTGGGTAAAGCCCATCAGCAGGCCGTCGGCAAAAGTATCCACGTCAGCAATCACGCGGCTCACCAGGTCGCCCGATGGGTGAGCGTCCAGATAGCTCAGCGGCAGGCGCTGGATCTTTTCGATGGCCGCATTGCGCAGATCGCGGGACACAGAGAAGGTAATGCGATTGTTGCACGCCGCCAGCACCCATTGGGCAATGGCGGAGATGCCCGTCACCGTCAGGATCAGCGCAATCACGCGGCCGATCCCACTGAAATCCACCTTGCCTGCACCGACCATATAGTCAATAGCGTTGCCGGTGAAGATCGGGACCAGCAGCTGTGCCACCACGCTCACGGCGGCGCAGATCAGGCTGAACAGGACCTGCTTGCGCTGCGGTCCGATGTAGCGAAGCACGCGCTTCAGGGTCTGGCTGTTGCGCTTCTTTTCTTCGGGCGTCAGCTTCTTCTTGCTCATGCCTGCTCACCTTCCTTCTGGAACTGACTCTCATAGATCTCGCGGTAGATGGCGCAGCGTTCCAGCAGCTCGTCATGCTTGCCGCAGTCGGCCAGCCTGCCGTCCTCCATGACCAGGATCTGGTCCGCATGCTGCAAGCTGGAGGTGCGCTGGGACACAATGAACACCGTTGTCCTGTTGTCCAGCTTGCGAAGCGCCTTGCGCAGCGCCGCATCGGTCGCAAAGTCCAGCGCACTGGCACTGTCGTCGAGGATCAAGATATCAGGCTTCTGAACCAATGCACGAGCGATGGTCAGACGCTGCTTCTGTCCGCCCGACAGGTTGCGTCCCCCCTGCTCAATGGGCTCGTCCAGCTGCCCAGGCTTGGAGCGAACAAACTCCTCAGCCTGGGCCGTGCGTAGTGCCTGCCAGATATCGTCGTCCGTGGCGTTCTCATTGCCCCAGAGCATATTGGATCGAATCGTGCCCTTGAACAGCTGCGCACGCTGCATGACGGTCGCCACGCTGCCGCGCAGTGTTTCCTTTTCCCACTCGGTAATCGGCATGCCCATGATGGACACCTTGCCTGCCGTCGCGTCATAAAAGCGCGGGATCAGGCTGACCACGCTGGACTTGCCGCTGCCGGTGCCGCCGATCACGCCGATCGTTTGACCCTTCATAGCGCAGAAGGAGACGTCTGTCAGGCTCTCCTCGCCCGCGCCCGCATAGGTCAGGCTCACGTGGTCAAAGCGGACTGCCTCGTCGGAGGCGGCAATGCCCTTGCCGTTGCCGCTAAAGGCCATGGCGGGCTTGGTGTCCAGCACATTCTCCACACGGCTCAGGCTGGCATTGGCGCGGCTCAGGGACACGATCAAGTTCGCCAGCTTCACAAGCTCGACCAGGATCTGGCTCATGTAGTTGACCAGCGCGACAATGTTGCCGCTCAGCAGAATACCGCCGTCAACAGCGTTCGCGCCGGCATAGATGATCGCCACAATGCCCAGGTTGACCACCACATAGGTCAGCGGGTTCATCAGGGCGGACACATGACCGGTGCGGATCTGCGTGTCGACCAGCTGGTCGTTGGCACTGTGGAAACGGTCAGTTTCCGCAGCCTCACGGCCAAAGGCACGCACCACGCGGACGCCGGAGAGATTCTCACGCGTGACCTTCATCACGCCGTCCAGCTTGCTCTGGATGTTCTTATAGCGCGGCGAGGTCCAGCGCATGATGCCAAACACGATCAGCGCCAGCACAGGGATGGTGACCACGAAGATCAGCGCAACCTTCACATTGATGGTGAAGGCCATGACCATCGCGCCGAACACGATGAACGGGCTGCGCAGGAACAGGCGCAGGAACAGGTTCAGGCCGTTTTGAACCTGATTGATGTCGCTGGTCATGCGCGTGATCAGTGTGCTGGTACCGATGGTGTCGATCTCGGAGGAACCAAGGCTCTGAATGTGCGCAAACAGCTCGTGACGCATGCGCGTCGCGGTGCCCGTGGCCGCCTTGGCCGCAAAGTACTGCGCAACAAAGCTGCACAGCAGGCCGATGATCGCCAGGGCCGCCAACAGCAGGCAGCAGCCGATGATATAGCCGGTGTTCTTCTCCTGGATGCCGACATTGATCATATGCGCCACCACAATGGGCACAAACAGATCAAAGAACGCCTCCAGCATCTTGAACAAAGGCGCAAGAATGCTTTCCTTGGTGTACCGTTTCAGGTATTTCAGCAGGTACTTCAAACAGGATAACTCCCTTCCTTGTGTTGCTATGGACAGCATAGCACAAAATAAACCATATGAAAAATACTTGTTTTGTGATATAATGATATGAAGAACATATGGATTTGAGGTGTAGACAGTGGACATTCGACAGATGCGCTACTTTGTTACAGTGGTCGAGGAAGGCACCGTGACCGGCGCTGCCGAAAGACTGCACATGACCCAACCGCCGCTGACCGCACAGCTTCATTTGCTGGAAAAGGAGCTGGGCTGCCATCTTTTTGCACATGAAGGACGCCGTCTGGTGCTGACGGATGCAGGCAAGCACTTTTATCAGCGTGCTCGAACAATCCTCGGCCTCTGTGACGCCGCGTCAGGAGAAATGGCTCGCTTCGGCAACGGCACTTCCGGCACGCTGCGGCTCGGCGTTGTGTCGTCCGTTCAGGGAACGCTCTTTCTGGGTTGGCTCAGCCAATTTGCCAGGTTGTACCCCCGGGTCCGCTACGATATTTATAATGAAAACACCTATCAGCTGCTTGAGCAGCTGCGGACCGGACAGCTGGACCTCGCATTTGTGCGAACGCCCTTCCCAACCGCCGACTGTGAAATGCTCACATTGAAGCGTGAATCCATGATGGCCGCAGGATTGCCCGCGCACTTTACTTCGCTCCCGGATCACACAATCACCCTGAATGATCTCTACGGGAAGCCCTTAATCCTCTATCGCCGCTGGGAAAAAGTAGTTCGAGGTCGTTTTGATACGCTTGGCTGCACTCCTGACATTCGCTGCTGCAACGACAATGCGCAGATGACCCTCGACCTGGCAGGGACCGGGATGGGCATTGGCCTGATCCCCGCGTCCGCCCTTCTGGATCTTCCGGCTTCATCGCCGCTGACCTATCGTACGATCGACGATGCAGGTCTTTCCAGCGAGATCATGCTGGTCAGCCAGCGCGGAACTCAGCTGCCTGAGACGGCCCGTCTGTTCTGGCAGATGATGCAGGCGCTTATATGACCTCCATACGATAAACATAGTAAAAGACCTGTCCCATTGCGGAACAGGTCTTTTGGATTGTTGATTAAGCCTTCTTTTCAGCTTCCGCCTTGGCGGCAGCTTCCTTCTCAGCCTTCGCCTTCAGCGCAGCGTCGATCTTGGCCTGCACTTCGGGAGAATACTTGGGCTTTTCAGGGGCCACAGTCTGGGCTACCTTCACTTCTTCAGCAGAGGTGGCAACCTTGGCGTTGCGGTCGCGGGTATGCAGACGAGGCTTCATGGTGATGACCTTCTTGGGGCACTTCTCGGCGCAGACGCCGCAGCCGGTGCAGGAGGGCATCACAATATGGGGCTTGCGCACGTCACCAACGATGGACTCGAACTGGCAGTTGCGCTTGCACATGCCGCAGCCAATGCAGCCGCTCTGATCGATCTCAGCCACCAGGCGCTCGTTCCAGTCGGCGGTCAGGGCGCGGGTCGGGCAGGCCTCAGCACACATCATGCAGCTGCGGCACTTGGAATAGTCGATCACGGGCAAGTGGTTCTTCATGGTGATGGCGCCGAACTTGCACGCCTGCATGCAGCGCTCGCAGCCGATGCAGCCAGCATCGCAGTTGTCGCTGACCAGGTAGCCTTCCTCGGCCGCGCGGCACTTGATATGCACGGGCTTGCTCACAGGCTGCAGGGACAGCACGTTCTTGGGGCAGACCGCCACGCACTTGCCGCAGCTCTGGCACTTCTCCTCATCGACGACAGCAATGCGCTTCTCCTCGTCGATGGTGATCGCGCCGAAGGGGCAGGCCTTGGCGCAGGTACCCAGGCCCAGGCAGGCATACTTGCAGGCCTTGTTGCCGTCGTTCACCAGAGAGGCGGCAACGCAGTCCTTGATGCCGGTATACTCGAACTTGTCGCGGCACTTCTCGCTGGTGCCCTGGCAAATCACAGTGGCAACCTTCTTCTCGCCCATGGGGGCAGCCTGCACGCCCATGATCGCGCCGATCTTCTCGGCCGCGGCAGCGCCGCCGACGGGGCACGCATTCACAGGCGCCTTACCGGAAACGATGGCGTCAGCGCAGGCGTCGCAGCCAGGGAAGCCGCAGCCGCCGCAGTTGGCGCCGGGCAGAACTTCGCGGACCTGATCCAGCTTGGGGTCAGTTTCCACGTGGAAAACCTTAGAGGTCAGGGTCAGCACGCCGCCAAAAACCAGGCCCATGCCACCCAGAACCAGGATGGCCCAAATGATACCCATATGCTCCATCCTCCCTTAAATCAGACCGCCGAAGCCCATGAAGGCAACTGCCATCAGGCCGGAGGTAATCAGTGCGCCGGGAAAACCATTCATCCACTTGGGCATGTTGGACAGCTCCAGACGCTCGCGGATGCAGGCCAGCAGCAGCAGGGCCAGCGTGAAGCCCAGCGCCGCGCAGAAGCCGCTGAAGGTGCTCCACAGCAGGTTATAGCCGTCGCTGATGTTGGCGATGGCCACCTGCAGCACCACGCAGTTGGTGGTGATCAGGGGCAGGTACACACCGAGCGCCTGATACAGGGAGAAGGACAGCTTCTTCAGCGCCATCTCAACCACCTGCACCAGCACAGCGATGACCAGGATGAAAGCAATGGTCTGCATGTACTGCAGATTCAGCGGAACCAGCAGGAAATGCTGAACCAGCCAGGTCACGAAGGAAGCCAGCGTCACCACGAAGGTAACGGCCAGGCCCATGCCCAGCGCGGTGTCGAACTTCTTGGAAACGCCCAGGAAGGGGCAGATGCCGAAGAACTGGCACATCACATAGTTGTTGACCAGCACAGAGCCAACAAGGATCATCAGGAACGTACTCATGCCAGATCCTCCTTTGCAGCCTGCTTCTTCTCAATCACAGTCTTGATCGCGGTCACAACAATCAGCAGCAGGCCCAGCGTGATGAAGCCGCCTGCCACGCGATTCATGATGTCCATGGGCACATAGCTCTCGGGCATGACCTGCAGACCGAAGATCTTGCCGGCGCCGAACAGCTCGCGGATCATGGCCAGGATGGTGATGGCGATGGTGAAGCCCAGGCCCATGCCCAGACCGTCGGACACGGCCAGATCGGGCGTGTTCTTGGCGGCGAAGGATTCAGCGCGGGCAAAGATGATGCAGTTCACGACGATCAACTGGATGTAGGTGCCCAGCGCCTGACGCATGTCGGGCAGGAAGGCGGACATCATCAGATCGACAACTGTCACGAAGGTGGCGATGATGACGATGTAGGACGGAATACGCACCTTGTCCGGGATGAAGTTGCGCAAAAGAGAGATGATCAGATTGGAGCACACCAGCACGAAGGTGGTGGCCAAACCCATGCTGATGCCGTTCATAGCGGCGGTGGTGATACCCAGCGTGGGGCACATGCCCAGCATGAGGACGAACGTGGGATTCTCAGTCACAAGACCGTTGAAGAACACGCTCATGAAGTTTTTCTTTCCATTAGGCATGCTTCTTCACCTCCCCAAAGCGCTTCGGCATCGTGAATCGGTCAATCAGAGGCGTGCAGACGTTCATAAACAGGATGGCGAACGAGCAGCCTTCCGGGTAGTTGGCATAAGCGCGGATCACGAACAGCAGCAGACCGCAGCCGATACCGAAGATGATGCGGCCCAGGTCGCTGACAGGGCTGGTGGCATAGTCGGTTGCCATGAAGAAAGCGCCCAGGATCAGGCCGCCGGCAAACACCTCATACACAGCCATGGTGAAGC
>R21__coassemble_1191_pt1 | contig 18362 bp, 17 predicted proteins | sample R21__metabat2_low_PE_059 | metagenome-assembled genome bin R21
AGCAAAAATCGCCTGTTCAGGGGCCCAATCCCTGAACAGGCGATTTTTGCTTGCGGGTCACGTGCGTCCGCAAGGTTGGAGTTTGTGTGCTGGTACCAGCTTAAATTTCCAACCATCGCACCACTAACTTCAACGCTGTGGCAGCAGCCAACCAGCACGCAAAAAGCGATTGCTCAAGGGTTGGAAGCTCTTTTGTCAAGGGGGGAAAAACATCTTTTACATCTATATAGATCGGAATATTATAACAAAACACGGCAAATGAGGCCGCAACCCCAAAATGTTCTGTACTATGTATGCAGTAAAAATGATGAAGGCCACCGGAAAACCCAGTAGCCTTCATCGTTTTAATTAATCACCATAAAAGATAAACTTTATGGACAATTGACATTTGTTGACATTGCTGCTGATATGATGTAATAGAGGTATTGCCAGCAAGATCATGTTGAATCTGGACCGCACAGGATAATAGATCAGCTCGTTCATTGGTTTATGAGTGCGCTTGGCGGAAAGCGTAAAAATTATGAATACCGCCAATTTCGGGTATATCAAGATTGGGCAGAAGAACTGGATGAGGCGAAAAAGATTGATGTTGATCACTCCGAATGATTGTATAAAATATCGTCTGGAGCCTTTATCGCAACCATGCACCGGCATTTCGCAGCTCCTGGCGCAAAGATTGTATGTCAATGGCATTCGGTCCTGAATGCAGCCTGCTGGCCATAGCAGCCGCCATACCGGCAGCCTGGCCGGTGGCAAAGCAGCACGGCACCACGCGCACCGAGCCCAGCATCTGCCGGTCGCAGCTGATGATCCGGCCGGCAGTCATCAGGTTATCCACCTTGTTGGGCAGCAGGCAGCGATAGGGCACAGCATAGGACTCGCCCTTGCTATAGCGCTGCTGATAAAACACCTGGTGATAGCTGTCGTTTTTGTCGCTCTTCGCCTTGGCACCATGGATATCGATGGGATAGCAGTAGTAGGCAATGGCATCCTCAAAATCCGAACGTGCATAATAATCATCGGCTGTCAGCACATACTGCCCTATCACACGGCGCGATTCGCGGATGCCGATGGACGGGCCGCTGCTGACCAGCACTGCTTCCTCGCAGCCGGGCACATATTTGCGCAAAAAGGCCATCAGTTTCGGCAGCTGCGCACGGGCCTGCATTTCGGCGTGCGTCATGTTGGCCGGGTCCAGCGGATCGACTTCAAATACATGGCCGAAGTTGAATACCGCCACTCCGGGCGCAGGCAGCGTGACGCCGGATACCTTGAACTCGCCGGGAATGAAATCATCCGCTGCGATGGCGCGGTTGCATGCGCCGAACAGGTTGCCGCCTTCATGGTTTTCGCGGGCATACACGGCAAAACGCTCGGAGTCGAAGTTGGCGATTTTGAAGCATAGCGTGGCAGACTGCACCTCGCCGTCCTCATCGCCGATCTCGATATCACATCCGGCAGCAGCGGCCAGCATGGCGTCACCGGTGCAGTCGATGAAAACATCAGCTTCAACATTCAGCCTGCCGCCTGCATGGAAAAGCGTCACGCTGCGGATGCGGCTGCCATCCATTTCACAGCCGATCATTTGCGTATGCAGCAGCACTTCGCAGCCGCTCTCGATCACCTTGCGGTCATAGATGCTCTTGAGCAGCTCGGAATCAATGGGAAACCAGTCAAGATTTCTACGTCCATCCCGTTCACGCGGATAGAAATCACTGTACCAGCAGTTATCGCTCAGCTCATCCAGGATCTCCATACCAATGCCGCGAATGACTGCTTTTTCACCGTCGGAAAATGGACAGAACGCAGGCAGATTGCCATGGGTGGTCATACCGCCAAGATAGCCGTTGGCTTCCACCAGCAGTGTATACGCACCGCTTCTGGCAGATTGAATACCTGCAGCAACGCCAGCCGGACCGCCGCCCAGCACAACAACATCGTATTTCATAGAGATACGCCGCCTTTCCATACGTTGTTTATCAAAGAAGCCCGTCAGAACTACCAGAGAACAGAACGCTGGCATATCTGACGGGCTATCGTCATTGAAAATCAAAACACAGGATCAGGATATCCGGGACATTACTCGCCCTTCAGGCAGCAGTCGATGAGATCATTGACATTGGCCGTGGCCAGCGCAATCACGGTATCAGCGGCGCCATAATAGATCTTCACGGTACCGTCATCCTCCAGGATAGCGCCGGTGGGGAAAATGACGTTGGTACGGAAGCCCTCGTCCTTTTCATAAACTGCTTCGGGAGCAAGCAACGGTTTTTTACAAATACCCAGCACCTTGCGCGGATCATTCAGGTCCAGCAGCAGCACACCTGCGCAATAGCGCTTCTTCCAGGTATCCTCCCAGCCGTTTTTGCCGCGGGTAGGATCAAGATCGACGCCGTGGGTAAATACCAGCCAGCCCTTATCGGTCTTGACAGGCGGCGCACCGGGGCCAACCTTGTCGTTGGCATAGGGGAAATCCTCGACGCCTGCGATCAAAGAAGAATTGCCCCAGTAGATCAGATCGGGCGATTCGCTCATCCAGATGTCGAAGCGGTCGCGGCCGCGGCTGTACACAGGCATCGGGCGCTCCAGGCGCATGTACTTGCCACCTATCTTTTCAGGGAAGAGCACCATATTGCGGTTGTCCGGCACGGACAGCGACAGCACCTCGAAGTGCACAAAGTCAGTCGTCTTGGCAATGCCGCCGCGCAGACCGTGGCGCGTATCCACAGCAAAGCACATGTACACTTCGCCGTCGATCACGATGAGGCGCGGATCATAGCAGCGGGTGACCTCGCCCTGCGGCAGATCGAAACAGGCAATGATATCCGGGTTTTTGATGTCAAAGCAGGGTTCGGGCTTCACGGACCAATGAATACCGTCCTGGCTGGTGCAAATGCCGATATTGGTGCCGCCGAAGCGTCCGCCGCTGATGTAATCATAGTCATTGCGGAACACCATCACATATTCGCCGTGATACTTGATAACACCTGCATTGAACACCAGCTCGCAGGGATAAGGCACATCGCTCTTGCGAAGCACCGGGTTTTGCTCATAGCGCTTGATGCAGGGATGAGACGTCAGCTGGGATTCACTCATATGGTTTGCCTCCCTTTGATCGACCGGTGAACGGCCGCTGTATTAGTTCTTAGAGCTGTGCCCGGACGAAGGCAGCCACTGCCTCCGCCAACACCTGATAACCCTGATCGGTATAATGCACCCAATCCGAATGCTCCGCCAAGGGCAATGCATCGGATACCTCATTCAGCGGATGCACGGCGATCGCTTCCTTGGCCATCACCTGCACGGCAATGGCGTTGTAAAACGCAATCTCCGCGTTGGTGCGCATGGCTGTGCCGTGCTGATACTTGGTGCGGCTCTCGTCCACGCCGGTGGTCAGCGCATACACGATGCGCGCATGGGGAAACACCGTGCGGATGCGTGCAGCTGTGCGGTGCAGCGTCTGCCGATACAGCTCTGGGCTGATGAGCGGTTCTGCATCACCCTGAAAGTGGCATACGTCCCACAGGCCGTTGTTCCAGTACACCAGGTCGATCTCCTCAGGCGCGGCGTATTGCAGCTGCTCGCTCCACATGCCCAGCATACACAGCGTGTGCACGCTGAAGCGGCAGTTTTCCGCAGGCATATCCACTGTGGCGATATCCCGCAGCAGATCGCGGACCTTGGGGCCATAGCCCATGCGGATGGAATCGCCCAAAAGCAGCACATGCTTCATGGTAGTATCCTTTCTGTTCACCAAACCTGAACGGTAGGCGGCATGGGGCTGCCCACTGGTCAGGCGCCCAGGGCTCCCCAAGCGGAGAGCCCCAGGCAAAGCCTGAGTGAAGGAATTACTTGTTGATGCCGGAAGCAGAGATGATGCTCATCAGTTCCTGGCAGGCAGGAGCGTACACGTTGGTCAGGAAGTTGACCAGCTCGTCGCGCTCGATCTGACCGCAGATGTACTTGGTGCGCATGCTGTTCAGGTCGGCATAGATGCCATCGTTGCTCAGCTTGGCGTTGGCGTCGCTCACACCGGGGATGATGTTCTCGCCCAGGTAGCTCACACGCTTTTCAATGCTGCTCACGAACGCATCGGCAGCCAGCCACTTCTCCAGTTCTTCGGGTGTGGAGGAGGTGCCGCCAGCGATAATCATGCCCTTGTTCTGCAGCTGATAGTTCACGGTCAGGTAAGAAGCTGCCAGGATGTTATCGGTGGAAGAGGTCTGTTCAGGGGTGGCGGTGATCACACGGGTCACGGGGTCCAGGGAGATGTAGTTCTGGCCTTCAATGCCCTTGAACAGCAGGGTGGTGCACTCATCAGAGTAAGCGTCATCGATCAGCTTGATCACAGCGTCGATGTTGGCGCTGTCAGCATTCACAGACACGCCGCCCCATACCTGGGGAGGATAGTACACATTGGAGGTCTCAACACCGGCGGGATGCAGGGCGGGGCCAGCTACCAGGTAACCATCGGGGTTTGCGGCCTTGAAGGTATCATTGTTGGCGAAGGTGATCAGGTGGTTGATGATAATATCAACATACACGGCGCCAACCTTACCGGCATAGAACAGATCCTGATCCTCGTAAGCAGTGGCCAGGTACCATTCGGGGTGCAGGCTGCCTTCAGCATACATGTCATGCAGCCAATCCATGAACTCCATGTAGTGTTCCTGGTTCTGCATCATCTCGTACTCGCCATTCTCGTTGGGCACGGAGGTAGGACGCACGTCGAAACCATAGATCAGATTGCGATCCTCCCAGTTGCGCATGTAGAAACCGTAGGTGTCATCCAGGCCGTTGCCATCGGGATCCATGGTGGCAAAGGCATGCATCACATTCGCGAACTCTTCAGGCGTGGTGGGAATGTCCAGACCCAGCTTCTCCAGCCAGTCGCCGCGGTACAGGATGCAGTCCAACGGCTTGGTCTGCACGCGGGGGAAAGCATACAAACGGCCATCCACGGTGGAGGCAGCCAGCTCATCGGCGGTCAGCACGCTGCTGGCGATGGGCATCTTTTCGGGGGTCAGGTAGTCGGTCAGGTCCAGGAGCAGACCGTCGCGGGCCCACTGCTGGAAGTTGGTGTCGAAGTTCTGCACATAGATCATGTCGGGCAGCTCACCGCTGGCCATGACGATGTTCAGACGGTCGGAGTAGTTGGAGATCGGGGGAGCCTCAACGTCCAGGGTGACGCCGGTGCGGTCGCCCCAGGCCTTGATGACGGGGTTGCCTTCAACGATGAAGGTAGCGGGCAGACGCCAGATGGCGGAGATGGTGGTTTCGGCCAGAGCGCTCACGCAGGACAGCGCCATGACGGCAACCAGCAGCAGGGCTACGAGTTTCTTCATGTGGGATTACCTTCCTTTCATATATTCTCCACGGCATTCGCAGCCGTAAGATTCAGGCTTGTACTCCTTCTTATTCGTAGAAGGAGGGCTGACCGAGCTTGCGCGCGATCATGTTGGAGGAGAACACCAGCACGGCGGCCACCACGTTCTTGAACAGGCCGACAGCGGTGGAGTAGGAGAAGCGGCCGCCTGCGATACCGATTTGGTATACGTAGGTCTCAAACACCTCGGCTACGGACTGGTTGAGGTTGTTTTTCAACAGGTAGATCTGCTCGAAGCCGTTGTTCATCAAACCGCCGACCGCCAGGATCAGCATGATGACGATGGTACCGGAAATGGAGGGCAGTGTGATGTGCCACAGCTGCTGGAAACGGCTGGCGCCGTCTACGCGGGCTGCCTCGTAGTATTCCGGGTTGATGGCGCTCAGGGCCGACAGGTAGATGATGGTGCCCCAGCCGGCTTCCTTCCAGATGTTGGTGATGATGACCACAGGCCGGAACCATTCCTCCGAGCCCATGAAGTTGATCTTTGTGCCGCCGAACCTCACGATCATATCATTGATGAGGCCGTCGGACATGGAGAGCATGTTGGTGGCGATGCCGCCCAGTACCACCCAGGACAGGAAGTGCGGCAGGTACATCAGCGTCTGGGAGAGCGTCTTGACCCTTTTGATACGCATCTCGTTCAGCAGCAGCGCCAGGAAGATGGGCACCGGGAAGGAGAACACCAATCGCAGGATGCTCAGCGTCAGCGAGTTGCTCAGCACCTGATAGAACACTCGGCTGCCGAACAGCTCCCTGAAGTTGGCGAAGTTGTTGAACGGGCTGCCGAAGATGCCCTTCTTGAAGCTGAAATTCTGGAAGGCCATGATGATGCCGTACATGGGGATGTAGTGGAAGATAAGCAGATACACCAGACCCGGGATGCACATCAGGTACAGGTAACGCTTGCGCCAAATGTAATGAAGCAGCTTTTCGCGCTTACCGGCGGTGGTCATCGGATGCGGTACGTTCGTCATTGTCAGGCCTCCTTTCTTACTCCTTCACGCCGCCAAGCACCAGGCCGGTCATGAAGTACCTCTGCAGCAGCGGATAGATGCACATGATCGGGACGGATGCGACCACGATGGAAGCCATCTTGAGCAGGAAGGGCGTGGATACTCGTTCGTCCATACCGGCAGTCAGCTCATTGGCGGAGGATTCGAACAGCAGCTCGCGCAGCACCAGCTGCAGGGGCCACATGGGACGCTTGGTCATGTAGATGATGGCGTTGAAGTAGCTGTTCCAGTAGCCGACAGCGGTGAACAGGGCCAGCGTGGCCAGGATCGGCGCGCACAGCGGCAGCACGATGCGCACCAGCACGACCAGATCGTTAGCGCCGTCGATATAGGCGGCTTCCTCCAGCGATTCCGGCAGGCCGCGGATGTAGTTCTTCATCAGCACCAGGTTGTAGCAGCCCAGCAGGCTCGGAAGGATCATGGACCATAGGTTGTTCAGCAAGCCCAGCGAACGGATCAGGAAGTAATTCGGGATCATGCCGCCGGAGAAGAACATGGTGATGATCCACAGCGTCATGATGAAGTTGCGGCCCTTCAGGTCACGCTTGGTGAGCGGATAAGCTGTTAGCACCAGCAGCACCATGGAGAGCGCCGTGCCCACCAGGGTGATGAAAATGGTATTGCGATATCCGGACCAGATATACTGGTATTGCAGTACCATGGTGTAAGCGTCCAGCGTCACACGCTCAGGGAAGAAATCAAAGTGATTCTTCAGGTACAGATCATAGGGCGTAAAGGAATAAATGACCACCAGCAGGAACGGAATAAAGCACATGATGGCAAATATACACACGATGGTATAGGCAATGGCTGCGATGATATAATCATCTTTCGTCCGCTTGATGCGATTGCCGGCTTGGTGAGCCATGGTCGACATGGGATCGCCCCTTTCTGTCATTCACTTGAACTTGATGAATATAGTATACACATAAATCACTTTATTTGTCAAGTAGTAAAATGAATATTTTCAAGCACAATTTGGACATATATGACATCAAGTAAAGTGACAAACGCACATATCTTGGCGAATCTTGGAGAATCTGAGCGATTTATCACAGATAAAGGACTATTTCACTTGACAAACTACTTGAAAGATGTATAATGATAAATGCTAAAGGAGTGGTTTGCTTGAAAAATAAAACAGTAACTTTGGCAGATATCGCCCAGGAATTGGGTGTCAGCAAAAATGCCGTGTCCCTGGCCCTTCGCGGTAAAGACGGCGTCAGCAAGGAGCTGCGGGAAAAGATCGTCAGCAAGGCGCAGGAGCTGCAGTATATAAATACCAGCAAGCTGCAGGGCTGTGTGCTGGTCCTCATTCCTCAGCGCTTTACCAACGCATCCACCAGCGTGTTTTATCATCAGCTGTGTTATGAAATGGAGGCTTATGCCGCCAGCCTGGATTGTCCGCTGATCATCAGCAGTGTTTCCGAGCAGGACGAGCAGCGCTGCACGCCGCCCATTCTGTTGGACAGCATCGACTGCATCGGCATCGTGACGGTTGGCAATCTGAGCCGCGAATACTGCCGCATGATCCAGTCCCTTACGCCGCGCTTCGTGATGGCAGATCAGTATTATGAAGAAATGGCCGTGGACAGCGTGACCACGGCCAATGCATCGGCAACCTATATGCTCACCGAGCACCTGATCGAGCATGGACATCAGCGCATTGAATACTTCGGCACCCGTTTCCGCACGGCCAGCCTGGAGGATCGCTGGCTGGGCTTCAAGCGCGCCATGGTCAGGCATGACCTGCCGTTCCGCTCCAACAGCTATACGGAAACCAAGGGCGAAAGGTTCGAGGACCTGATGCTGATCCGCAAAGCGATTGACGAGATGGATGAGCTGCCCACCGCCTTCGTGTGCGGCCACGACGAGATCGCCAAGAACGTGATCTACGCCATGGGCCTGCGCGGCCTGCACTATCCGGATGATTTTTCTGTGGTGGGTTTTGATGACATCCAGAGCCCTGAGCTCACGCCCCTGAACCTGACCACCTACAACACGCCCAAGGCACAGATCGCGCGCCTGTCGCTGGATCTGCTGCTGAACCCCAACCGCATTGCGCCGCAGAAGATCCAGCTGTTCGGCCAGGTGATCTATCGCGGCAGCGTGAAGGACATCCGATAATGCAGGAGGTATGAGCATGAGACCGCTGATCGCTGCCGATCCCTACGTACTAAAGGCCAACGGCCGCTATTACCTCTACGCAACAGCCGAAGAAAACGGCGTGTTCCAGGTTCGGGTCTCTGACAATCTGCTGCACTGGTCCGCGCCGAAAACGATCTTCCGCGCCGGTAAGGATTTCTGGGGCAAGGATTGCTTCTGGGCGCCGGAATGCCATGTCATCGACGGGCAGTATTACCTGTTCTTCAGTGCCAACCGCAAGGACAGCGATGCACTGGAGAGCTTCGCCATCACCTGCGTGCGCTGCGATACGCCCGATGGTGAGTTTGAGGATTTCCTTCAGCGCCCGATCTTTGTGGCAGATTATCCGACGATCGACGGTAATATCCTGGTAGAAGACGGTCATATTTACCTGTACTACAGCCGCTGCTGCTTCGAGCATAATGTGAATGGCTTGGAGGAGAGCTGGATCTACGGCGTGGAGCTTAAGCGCGATCTCACCGGCATCATCGGTGAGCCTCAACTGCTGCTCAAGCCTGAGCAGGAATGGGAAGGCCGCAGCGCACCGACAACCGGCCGCCGCTGGAACGAGGGCAGCTATATCATCAAAGAAGGCGGCTGCTATTACATCATGTACTCGGCCAATTTCTATATGGAGCGCCACTATGCCATGGGGTATGCTGTGGGCATGTCGCCGATGGGGCCTTTTGCAAAAGCAGCCGAAAACCCCATTGCCGAATGTACCGAGGAGATCACCGGCACCGGCCACGGCTGCCTGGTCCGTACGGATGAGGGCTTGATGGCTGTCTATCATGGCAGAACTGCCGCGACCGGCGAGGCACGGGTAGGTTTTGCTGCGCAAGCATGCATCAAAGAAGGAAAACTGTCCATTGACGTCCATCATGCCGCTATGATGATGGAATCGGATCAAGTTCATCTGTAACGAAAAAAACGCAGTTGGTCACGGCTGCGTTTTTCAATAGATTCATTTTTGCAATGAATCAACAACAAAGGAGCATGATGTATGAATCACATGGATCGTCTTCCCGCAGTGCCGCTGATCGCCACTGACCCCTATCTGTCCATTTGGTCACCTGCCGACGTACTGGACCAGGCTGATACGATCCACTGGTGCGGCGACAGCAAGCCCATCAGCGGTTATCTGACCGTGGATGGCAGGAAGGTGCGATTCCTGGGTAAGAACGACTTTGGCAGCTGCATCCTCAGCCAGCAGGTCACGGCGACCCGGACGATTGCCGTAACGCAGCTGAATGGCGTGGAGCTGACCGTCACCTTCGCCACACCTGCTTTCCCGGATGACCTGGATCTGCTGAGCATGCCGGTCACGCTGGTGAAGTTTGCCCTGAAGTCACTCGACGGGCAGATGCATGAGGTCCGCGTATCCCTGCATCTGTCTGACACGCTGTGCTACGATGGAGCCCGGCGACCGGAACTCTACGCTGATACCTTTGCGCTGAATGGCTGGTCCACAGCCATCCTTGGTCAACGTATCCAGAAGCCGCTGAGCCATTCCGGCGACCACATCACCATCGACTGGGGCTATCTGTACCTGTGCGCTCAGCAGGGCCAAGTCACGGTTGGCGATTGGGGTCTTGAATACGCCTGGCAAGGTCAGATGAACGGTGCGCTGGACCTGCGCACTGTGATCGCCTATGACGACATTGCCTCCATCAACTATTTCGGTACGCTGTGCAAGGCATGGTATCGCCGTCATGGCGCACAGATCACTGACGCCATTATGCTGACGGAAAACCAGTTTGAGCAACTGCTTGATCGTTGCTGTGATTGGGACGAACGGGTACACCAGGATGCGCTTGATGCTGCCGACGAGGACTATGCCCAGCTTTGTGCAGCTTCCTGGCGTCATACCATGGCCGCTCATAAGCTCATTGCCACGCCTGACGGTGAAATGGCGCTGCTCTCCAAGGAGAACGACAGCAACGGCTGCATCGGCACGGCGGACGTCAGCTATCCTTCCATCCCGCTGTACCTGCGCTATGCGCCGGAGCTGGTGAACGCCCTGTGCCGCGGCATCCTGGATTTTGCCGAAATGCCCGTTTGGGAGTTTGATTTTGCGCCCCACGACATTGGCCGCTATCCCATAGCCACCGGTCAGGTGTATGCCGCGCGCAAGGGCTGCGCCAATGGCCTGGTTCAGCCGCCGTATTACCTGTATCCTGCAGGCTGCGATGTGTACGACCATCGCTATCAGATGCCTGTCGAGGAATGCGGCAATCTGCTTATCATGCTGGCGGCAGCCCAGCGTTTTGGCGCAAGCGCAGCTCTGGCCGATGCCCATCGCGCCACCCTGGACAAATGGGTGCAATATCTGCTGACCTACGGCGAAGATCCCGGCGAGCAGCTTTGCACCGATGACTTTGCCGGCCACCTCGCGCACAATGTGAACCTGGCTGCTAAGGCCATCGTGGGCGTAGCCTGCTATGGGCTGTTAACCGGCGATGCGTCCTATCAGGACAAGGCAAAAGCCATGGCGGAGCGCCTGATGGCCCGCATCGGCTGCGAGGGCAATACGCCCCTGTCGCTGGACAGCACCGGCTGGAGCCAGAAGTACAACCTGCTGTGGGACAAGGTGCTGGGGCTGCACCTGCTGCCGGACAGCTTCTATGCAGCGGAGATCGCCAGCTATCTGCCGCGCTGTAATGCCTACGGCCTGCCGCTGGATTCCCGTGCGGACTACACCAAATCCGACTGGATCTGCTGGACGGCAGCCATGGGAGACGACAAGGAACAGCGCTGTGCCCTGCTGTCGCCTGTGGCGCGTTATCTGCGTGAAACCACCACGCGCGTGCCGTTCTCCGATTGGTATGACACGAAGACGGGCCGCTATGTTCACTTCATCGCCCGCAGCGTGCAGGGCGGCGTGTTTGCACCCATGCTTCGTCTGGGAAAGGAAAGCAAGTAAATGAGCGCTGTATCGACCATCAGAGAACGTATTGCTCCTCTGCATGAAAGGCTGGAGGTCATTCACGGGTTGGGCGACATGTTCACCGGCTGCTTTCTGAATACCCTGGAAACAACCGTGCAGGCCATCGCACCGGGCGACACATTTGTGATCACCGGCGATATCGAAGCTATGTGGCTACGTGATTCCACAGCGCAGGTGATGCACTATCTCCGCTTCTGCAATGATCCTGAGGTGGCCACGCTGATCGAAGGACTGATTGCCCGGCAGGCGGCATGTATCCTGATCGATCCGTATGCCAATGCTTTCAATCTTACAGACAGCGGACGCCATTGTTTTCAGGATGAGCCTGTCCAGTCCGGCCATGTGTGGGAACGAAAGTATGAGATCGATTCGCTCTGCTATCCGGTTTGGTTAGCCTGGCGGTATTACGAGGCAACTGGCCATACAACCTTCCTGACGGAGAAGTTCCATCAGGCACTGGCATCGATCCTGGAGGTCTTTACCTGTGAGCAGCACCGTGAGAACAGTTCATACTGGTTCCGCCGTGCAGATTGTCCGCCGCAGGATACGCTCTCCCACAACGGCAAAGGTGCGCCTGTCGCCTATACGGGCATGACCTGGAGCGGCTTTCGTCCCAGCGATGATGCGTGCGTATACGGTTACCTGATCCCATCCAATCTGTTTGCCGCAAAGGTGATGGACTGCGTGGAGCGCTTTGCTGGACTACTGGGCGACCCGATCCTGGCAAAAACAGCAGCCCGGCTACGCGGCGAGATACGCGCCGGACTGGATGCCTATGCCTCTGTGGTCCATCCCGTATTCGGAGATATCTACGCCTATGAAACGGATGGCCTGGGCCACTATGTGCTGATGGATGACGCCAATGTGCCAAGCCTCTTGTCGTTGCCATACCTTGGTGTCTGCGATTCTAACGATGAAAAATATCTGCGCACCCGCCGCTTTGTTCTCAGCGAAGAAAACCCATATTTCAACACAGGAAAAACCGCTGAAGGTGTGGGAAGTCCCCACACGCCTGGCGGCTATGTCTGGCCGATCTCGCTGTGCATGCAGATCATGACGTCGGATGATGACGATGAAGCGGCCCGACTGCTCCGTATGCTGCTGACGACGCACGCCGGCACCTGCCTGATGCACGAGAGCTTTGATCCGGACGATCCCGCGAGCTACACGCGTTCCTGGTTTGCCTGGGCCAATTCGATGTTCGGCGAGATGATGTACAGACTATACGAATCAGGCCGACTGGACAAGGTGCTGCGGCTGACAGGCATGACGTCTGTTTGAACAACCGGCAGCAGTGCGATCGAGGATATTGACGCCTCTGCTTTTCTTCTCTGCTGATTGAGTGGGAGCATCATGGACAACCGCATGGATCAAATCAACATACGATGATGAAGCTGGATGAGCATTGCCTGTTTTGCAATGACCATCCAGCTTCATTCATAGGATATTTTGTTCAGTAAATCTTCTGTGATGATGCATACGGCACCGTTGGTGAATCATACGGTGCGTTCTGTACCAATCCTTATCCTTTTTCCACTGAAAGGAGCGGTTCATGGAGAATGAATCGCGGATCAGAAAATAGAGCAGCTTATCAGCCAGTTTCTGCGGCAGACCAAAAGCCTCGGTTAGAATAACGCCGTCATTTCCGAGACAGTCGTGACAGATCCACTCCACAATAGAATTATACAGCGCCGGATCGGCAAACATCACGTTATACTTGGGATTGACTGAGCCGCTACCGAAATCTTATCAAAGGACATTTCATTCATCAATTCCAGCAAGGCATATAGGCCGAGGATGCTACAGCGCTGCGGCCCTTATTGCGTGACACGATCTTGATGGGACAATGGAAGAAATTCATTGGTTCTCCTTTTCTCCGGCTCCCGCAGGAGCATCGTTACCTGGGGTATGGGGTTTGCCCCATCGCGGACGAAGTCCGCAACAGGCCCCGCAAGGCGCACGACATACATTGCCTCCGGCAATGTATGTATAAGTGCGCATTTCTCCCCGAAATGAACCAAGGGCTGCCCCAGGTTGCCCCGGAACATTCCCGACGTAGTCACCGGCCAGCAGCCAGCTCCTGCATGAAGGCAGAGAACTGTGCGCTGTCCATCTCAATGGTCTGCGGAAAGTATGCCTCCATGATGGCTCCGTGTTCGCAGAGCCGGTGGTTGCGTGCCTTCCGCTTCTTCTCGTTCTCACGGTTCTCCTGAAGGATCTTCCGGTGCTTGGCCTGCACTTCCTTCAGGGTTACTTCGTCCTTCGGCATGTTTGCCATGATGGCGTCAAGATCAAGTTTCATAGAGTCTCCTGTCCTGCACCAAAATGATGAGATAAGCCGTGTTTTCGCACCATTTTGGTGTAATATGTTCTTGGTGTTGTAAATGAAAATCACCACTTTGGTGCGCAAATGGGGTATTCCGCACCAAAGTGGTGATAGTTGTTAGCTGCCCATGAAGCCAAAATCCATGACGCTGCTGCTGAAATCGGGTATGTCGTCTTCGGTTGGAGCTGCCGCCTTCAGGGGTGGATCAATTGGGACAGGCCTGGCAGTGGATGCAGTAGAAGGAACAGTAGATCCGGCGGCATATCCTGCGAGATAGGCAGGCAGCATCTGCTGGAGCTTGTCAGCTACTGCGTCGGCGGTGTGCGCTACCAGCCGTTCCTCATCCTGCGCAGACAGGTGCAGCTGATCGCGTTCGTAGGCGTTGATCGCGTCCACCACAATTCGGTTGAAGGACAGATGCGTCTGATGCTGGATGTCGTTCAGTTTCTGCCAGGCGGCACGTTCATCGGCAAAGCGCTCATCCAGACGCATGGTAAAGCGATGTTCACTCATCGATTCGCACGCTCCCTGCTCCACAGCATGCCGAGCGTCATGTACTCATAGCCCTTGGCAGAGGCATGCAGGTCATCAATAAAGATAACAGACTCCTTATCGTAGACACCGAAGTTCTTCACCAGGCATCCGCCGCCGCCCATGATGTACAGCGGCATCATGCGGGAATCATAGCCATGGGCACGCAGAGAATCGAACAGTCCGGTCACATAGCCGCACACAATGCTGCGCAGCTGATCCAGGTATTCCTGGCGGAGCCGAGCCTGACCAGTACGCAGATAGTTCTCAATGGTCTGCTCCGGCAGGTCGATGCCGTACTTGTCCATCATCTGCTTCTTCGCAGTCAGCACGCACTGATTGACGCCCAGCACCTCAGTCCAGCAATGCTTCTCATCGGGCCTGCCGTTCTGCAGCTGCATGATGTTCATGGTGCCGTTGCCAATGTCGGCCATCATGACCGTACCGGCGAAACCGGCAAAGCCGTTGTTCCGCTTGTCATCATCAATGATGCGCACCATGGCAGCATAGCCCTGCGGGAAGATGCTGCAATCCACAAAGCTGATCCGATACAGCACATCGTTGAAGACATAGGCAACTTCGCGCTTACGCATCATGTACTGACGATAGTCTTCACGCTGGCGACCCGTCCATGTGGTGGGCAGACCAAGAGCAAGATGCACCTTTGCCTCAGTCAGCCCATTGTACTTCAATTCACAAGCGATGGATGCCAGGGTGAGGATGTAGAACTCCTCATCGGAGGTCTTGTCGGGGTTGTAAGCCTTGTGACCTTCGCCGATACGGTACCAGGTGCCGTTCATTTCAAGGATGTCGCCATCAAAGATGGGCTTGTGATCCATGGCGGTCAGGCCGGTGGGGAAAATGGTGGATGCCGACTTCATGTTCCCAAAGCCTGCATCCACCCCAATGATCTTGTAATCCAGATAGTTTCGCATAGTATACCTCTTTCAAATATGTATTTGCCATCGTGACCTCCGTGGCGGGATGGCGTTGTCGCAATAGGTTGTGTTTAGGATGCCTTGACATTGTTTACCGGCACGCTCACCTCCTCATTTACGTAATAGTCGCCAAACAGATCGGTTGCTGCTTTGAAGGTCTCGCGGAGTGCTGCCGACAGGGCTGCGCTGTTCTCTGCGTTCTGAATGATTGGCGTATAGCAGTCGATGGCAGCCTGAAGTTCACTCAGATAAAACCGCGCTGCCGTCTTAAAGCTTTCCAGTACAAAAGGAAATCCGTCCGGTCGATTAAACTCGGCACCCGTATGCCCCAGCGTTCTTGTACCGCCATCATGTTCCACCATGCCGACACCAAGTGCCGCCAGCTTTTCCATCCGCTCTTTGCGCTCATCAGCACGAGCCTTGGCATAAGCGCCGCTGACCGACATTTCTTTGGCATCGACCTTCTGCATCAGGTCTGGACGATGATCGGCCACATACTCAGAGCGTTCAAGCTGCTTGCCGCTGCCATAGCCGACCTTTCGGGCTACAATATCGCGTGACTGTCCTGTGGTCATTTCAGGACAATTGTCCTGGGATGACTTGGATTCATCCGGCTTGTTGTGGCCGCCCATGCGCTTGCGTGCCTTCTCAGCCTCAATGACACGCAGTTTCTTGGCATAGGCCACTTTTTCGGAATCGGTAAACTCCTTCCGGTTCTCGTTTTCCTCGATCTCCAGACACAGCTGTTCCTCGGCATCAACCGGAGACAGGACGGTTGCTTCGATCTCGGTCTCATCAAGGGCTTGTACAGCTATCATGCGGCGATAACCGGCGATCAGCACATAATGGCCGTCGTTCTCCATCACGGTGATGGGGTTCATCAGGCCGTGGTCACGGATGCCTTTCATCAGGGCTTGCAGGTCGCCGTTGTCCTGTCGGATGCGCTCCATGACAGTAATGTTGTTCAGTTGGATTCTCATAGGGGTTCCTCCATAAAATATAGATAGGTACGAAAAAAGACGGCCATGCGTGACCGTCTCAACAGAAATCCTCGGTTTTCATCCATTTGGCCCCTGTTTTTTCGATGCCTTCATAGTATAGGGCATGAGAAGGGCCAAATGTTTCCATGAAAACAATATTTTTTGAAATTTTATTTATTTTCCGTCCTGCGCCGCCTGGTATTTCTCAAATTGGATCGCAATCTGTTGTATCCGTTTACTGACTGCACCGGCATTGGAGTAACCGGTCTGCTTGGCGATCTCCGCCATAGAGAGGTTCTCCATACGCAGTTGAAGGATCTTTTTGTCTCGTTCCGACAGCGTATCCTCGAAATGGGCGATATAGTCCTTCTGCGCAACCTGCTCCTCCATAGGCTCCGACTTGTCGGTTAGATCATAGGACACCTTCTTGCCGACGGTCATGCCGCTGTCTGCGACCTTTTCCACCGTCGTTTCTGCCTCTGGCTTACGGGTATGATTCCATGAGCGCAGGAAGTCGCGCTGCTTGGAATTGCTACCGTTGTAATCCTCATGGGCACGATTATTCCAGATCTCATCGAAGATCGGCTGCCAGTTCATGGCCTCCACAATGCTCTGCGTCATGCGGCCAATGACACTGTAAAACACTTCATATGATACCCATGGCACTTCAAATTCCTTGGGGCGCAGAAGAAGTGACTGAATATCCTGACCAGGCAATTGTTCCAGCTGCTGCAAAATCAGAGCAGGCAGCATATAAGCATAGCGCCACATCGGAAAGTCGCCGGAGTAGTGGCCCCAGGTGCCGGGGATGTCCATATATCCACCCTTGGGATCGGGCACCTGGAAGAACTGCCAGCCTGTCCAGGCATAGCAATCCCAGATCAATTCCAGGAAAGTGTCGGTGTTAATCAGTCCCATCCATTTTTCGGACTTGAACACCTCACGGATCTTGCGGGGCATATTCAGAAACTCCGGGCGTTTTTCTACAAGTTCACGGGGCATGTTGTAGAAAAGCGTGATCCAGCGGAGGTTGCTGTCTTTGGGGATACGGTAGAAAGTGGGCTGCGGGGACATGGATTTCTCCTTCTTCATCAATATCGGTAGTGCAGACCAGGTGCTTGTCCACTGCTTCACTTCTATTTTATCAAAGTCGGTATCAATGTACAAGCGAACAAAAACTATAATTTATTACTATGATTTGGTTTTCGTATTTGGCATATGTTTTTGCCCCAGTCTGTTATTTGTGGTATAATGGATAATGGTAATGAGCTTAAGTGTTATTAAGCTAAGCAACCCAATTAAAAAAAGAAAACTTGGCTTCGACTTGTTATTTGTGGTATAATAAGAAAAAGGGCGAAAAGAAATAAGGAGATGTGACAATGCCATCACCTGAAAAATTCAGAGAAACATTGGATGATTTCAAAGTCGGCCAGGAAGTGATCGACACCATGTACCAGGGATACGATGGGATCGTATCCAAAACAAACAAGAAGGTCAAATCTGCCTTTTTCAGGCGGGCGCTGGACGTGATGAATGAAAAACTGCCGAAGGAAAAGGTGCAGCAGATCATTGAGGCCAATGCCTGCTGCAAGAGCGGCGCCCGATTGAGAGCATCGAAGGAATTTGCGCGCATCCATGCGGACAAGTCCATTGAAGAACGCTTGAAGTTGATCAGTGAAAGGCCGTATATGAATATGGGCTCCGCTGAACTGGACACGGAGGGATTTCTTCTGGTCCATGGAGTATCATTTTATAACGGGGAACGGTTCGAATGTGTTTGCCCTACGGTCAGCAAAGTAAAGCGCGACTATGCCATTCCGCGTGAATATTGTTATTGCTGCGGCGGTCATTTCAAGTTTCATTACGAGATCATGCTGGGTACAAAGCTGGAACTGACGGAGATCGTCTCTTCACCGCACGACACGGATGGCAGGGAGCCCTGCACTTTTCGGTTCCGCATCATCCCTGGTGAGTGAACTATATTTTTCTGCGCACAATCCATCTTAGTCGAATCAAGTGCTCTTTAGCGCAGCAGACAAATTAGAATTTGTGGAGGAAATCGTATGACATATTGTGGTATGGATTGCTGCAAA
>R21__coassemble_1192_pt1 | contig 18358 bp, 19 predicted proteins | sample R21__metabat2_low_PE_059 | metagenome-assembled genome bin R21
GCCAGCTTGTGTATATTATCACGTATCACCTTGTTTGTCAAGCGGTTTTTGTAAACTTTTTTCTATTTTCTTCATCTTTTTTCAATATCTTTACATTTGCGTGATGACAATCACTATCGTTCGCACTCACGTGCATTTCTTCTTTTGTAGCATTCAATAACGTCCGTATTTTGGAACGTGCATCCCATTGAAATAGGCAGCGGTTCCCATCCTGTGAGAACCGCTGCCGTGCTGTTTATTCCATATTTGGGGATCAAGTCATTCTGCGGGAACGAAATGATAAACCATCGCCCCGTAGAAGTCCAGGTCAAAGCCCTCAGGCGTAGCCGCAAACACCAGGTCGGTGCCGTCGTAGTAGGTTACATGGAATGCCGCCTCATCAGCGGTCCACTTCAGCCCCGGAACATCAATTCCGGCCATCACGAACAGCGCGTCGTTATTGGCGGCAAAGGTAATGGCGTATTCACCGCCCAGCATCGAGGCATCCATCGTAAAGCCGCTGGCCGTAGCGGAGGTGACGACAAACTTCATTCCAATGCGGTCTGCCAGGGCCGCAGGAGCCGCCATCGCGGTACCCTGGGTCTGCATGGTCTGCTTGGCTCCCTGCTGGGAGATCTCAGCAGCCACCACTTCCCCGGGATTTACGAAGGTGTCGACGTCGGGATTCCACTGGTCACCGGGCACCTTGGAGAAGATCATGCCGCCGCTTTGCTCGGAGCCGTATTGCAGACGTCCATCCTCGCGGATGACGATCGCCATGCCATTGAAACGCGTAAATCCATACTCGTCCACTTCCAGCACATCCTCCGTGGGTGCGCCGGCATTCATTTTGGCAGTACCGTCGGCATTGATCACAAAGCTCCAATCACCGCCATAGGTCGTCACGGGATCGCAGCCTTCGAAGCCGGTCAGCAGCCAAATGCAATCCCAATGACCAGCAAACTCACTGCCGCCCACTGTTTCCGGACCATCAGTGCCGCCCACCGCCGTCACATCGCTGCGGGTAAACGCCAGGGTCATGTTGTCAGCGCGCAGTTCCATGCCGTCCTCAGTGAGCACCATGGGTACATTGAAGCCCACATCCAGGGCCATATATGCCTGGCCACCCTCCACAAACCAGGTGGTTGGCACGGTCTCACCACCAGAAGTCATAATGACAGAACCGTCCTCGTGAATATCAGCCGTCATACCAAGCATGTCATTGACCCAGAAGCCCACGAAGGAACCAGCGTCAGCGGCAACCGGCGCGGGAGCAACACCTTCGCTGCGGGTAAACGCCAGGGTCATGTTGTCGGCGCGGATCTCCAAGCCGGTCTCGGTCAACACCATAGGCACGCTGGAGCCAGGGCCAAGCACCATGTACGCCGCGCCATTTTCATAGCCCCAAGCGGTCTGCTGGCTCTCGCCGCCGGAGGTCATCAGCATCGTACCGTTTTCATTGACCTGGAGACTCATGCCCATGGCGTCATTAGCCCAGCCGCCCACAAAACCCATGGCCTCGGCAGGCACTTGCCCCGCAGAGGAGGCGGGCTCGCCGCGGACAAAGACCATGTCCATGCCATCCTCGCTCACGGTGATAGAGCCGTCCTCGCTCAGCACGATGGGCACGTAATTGTCCACATCAGACATCAGGAAGGCAGCGCCGTTTTCCATCCGCCACAGCGTGGCCTCGTCCCCGTCATTTGACGCCATGGTCACCACACCGTCATCGGTAAAGATGAAGCTCATGGTCAGGCCAAAGTCGGCCGGGTTGATGCTCTCGCCGCCCAGATCCATGCTTTGCAGGTTCCAGGCGCCCAGATAGGCGGCAGCGTTGGGGTCGGTGATGGGCTGAGCCTCAGGGGCAGCCACAGGTTCGGGAGCAGGCAGGGGGTCCGACTTCACCGCGGCCAGCAGGGCGTCCACATCAGGCAGCGCAGTCGCCACCGCATCAGCCGTCATGCTGCCGCACTCGAAGAACACGCCTTCCTCCACTTCGGCGTCCGCACCGAAATACACAGTTTCCAGCGCAGGACAGTTGCGGAACGTATAGTCATAAGCTTTGTCCACACCATTGACAAAGATCACAGCACGCAGCTTGGGGCAGTTGGCAAACATGGTGTTGAACGCCTTGGGCTGCGGTGCATAGATCACCACGACCTCCAGGTCGGGCAGATCGTTGAAGGCGTTGTAGACAATTTCCTCATACTTTTCAGGCACCACCACAGAGCGCACAGGCAATTCACCGGTGCGGGCACGCTCCAGCGTATTGCCGGAGAGCATCGTCAGCGCCACGCCATTGCGCTCCTGGGGCAGCACCAGATTCAGCTCATAGCCTTCATACTGGTCAAGACGCTGGAAGTTCTCGTCGATCCAGAAGTCGTCCGGATTTGTTGCCGTGTAGGGGCAGGCAATATCCTCCGGGATGCCGCTGGCACGCTCCACGTTCACTTCGAGGCGTTCAGCCAGCGCCTTGCAGGCCTTGGGAGACACATCATCAGAGACATGCAGCGTCACCTGATCAGCCGCGGAGAAGGCGTCGTCGGACAGCAGCTCAGGGTCACACAGCACGGTCACATCCGTCAGCTCGGAGCACCAGGCAAAAGCGCCGCCGCCAATAGAAGTGACAGAGGCAGGGATCACCACGCTGGTCAGCTTTGTACCGCAGAAGGCGTCCTCGCCGATCTCGGTGATGGAATCAAACAGCTCAATATACTGAAGGGAGCTGTTCTGGAAGGCGCGGGCGCCGATGGTGGTAAACCAACCGCAGTGATGCGGGTAGAAGCGCTCGATGGTCTGGTTGTTTTCAAAGCAGCCTTCGCCAACGCCGACAGTGTTCACATTGTCATAGCTGGTGTACACCGTCACGTTGGGCATCTCTCCATCATAAGTCACCAGCAGACCATCCGCATAGCCGCTCTTGGCATGGTCAGCGACGCCCACTACGCCGGGGTTGTTGCGCCACACTATGCATTCGGTCATGCCCATGCCCTCAAACACAGCGCTGGCAGCGTCCTGCTGGGCCCGGGAGGCATCCCAGGCAATGTCCACATCCTCCAGCCGCTCCTGGCAGTCGAATACGTCCGCGCCAAACTGCGGCAGGTCGCCGCCGGCAAAGGCCATGTAGCTCAGGTAGGGGGATTTGCCGAAAGCGGCGTCGCCTACCACCTTCACGCTGGCGGGGAAATACACTTCGCCGAAGCGATTGTTGTAGAAAGCAGCGGCGCCGATCTCGCGCACGCCATCGGGAATATGGAAAGTGTTGGGCACATCGGTAGCCTCAAAGGCATGGGCACCAATGATCTCCACGCCATTGGGCTGCGCCCAGTAAGGCACCATATCGACATTCCAATCAAAAGCGTAATCACCAATGACCTTCAGCGTTGTCGGGAAAGTCACGGCCAGCAGTCGGGCATGATCGAACGCTTTGCTGCCAATGGCGGTCAGGCCTTCGGGCAGCGTGACAAAGCGAAGCGAGCAATCCAGGCCGGTAAAGACACTTTCACCAATGGCAGTCACCGCCACACCGCCGATGGATGCAGGCACATCACCGGCAACAGCTGTGCCGTGATAGCCGGTGATGGTACCGGTAGCGGCATCGAAATCCAGGTCCGTCTCGGCGAGCGTCCTGTCAACCACTTCTGCATTCTTGCCGCTGGGCATCACGGTGACGTCCTCCGGCAGCGCCAGGGTATATTCCTTCAAATAATCATCCGGCACATATACCATGCAGTTATCATTCAGCCCATAGAACGCTGTTTCAGCGACCACAGGCGGTTTGCCCAGGAAGGTGACGGAGCTCAATTCCTCGTTGGCATAGAAGCTGTAGTCACCAATGTATTGCACCGAGGCGGGAATGACCACTTCCTCCAACGCATCGCAGGACCATACGTTGTAGGTACTGATGACCTGCAGCGTGCTGGGCAGTGTGAGCGACGTCAGGCTGGGGTTGTAGTACACCGCGCCGTTCTCCAGAATCGCCACGCCCTCCGGAATGGAGATGCCGGTAATGTCTTCGTTGTTTGCCATCGCATAGCTGGAAACGGCAAGAACCGCCTCGCCGTCCACCTCCGCAGGGATCACCACGTCAGTCATCCCTTCGGGTATAGCGGTGATGCTTCCTTTTTCCAGCTTAAATGAACCATCAGCCGCCGCACACGCACAGACCAGGCACAGTGCCAGCACAGCAAGCAGCAGGACCTTCTTTTTCATCCAGCTCGCCCCTTTCACAGTTCCATCTCACTAAGTTCATTTTACCATACAAGCAATCCTGGCGCAAGACAGAATAACGCTGACCGCTGTAACATATTGCAGAATTGTTCGATCCTGATCATAAATTTTCTTTTCATCCTTGCCGGCACATCAAAACAGCGACCGGTATGACTGCCGATCGCTGTTGGGATTTCTGCAATTTTGAGGAAGGCTCGTGCCCGTTCAACGAATGATCAGGTCCGCATTTTCCCTTACAGCAGCTGAATATTCGCCTCGCGGCAAGCCTCCACCACATCTTCGGGCCACAGAGACGCCTGGACCTCACCGACGTGGGCCTTGCGCAGCAGATAGACGCACATGCGGGACTGGCCGATACCGCCGCCGATGGTCAGGGGCAGCTCGCCGTTCAGCAGCGCCTTCTGGAAGGGCAGCTCGGCACGCTCCTCGCAGCCGCGGATTTTGAGCTGGCGGGCCAGAGATTCAGGATTGACGCGGATACCCATCGAAGAAACCTCCAGCGAAATGTCCAGCAGCGGGTCGTAGAGCAGGATATCGCCGTTCAGGTCCCAGTCGTCATAGTCGGGGGCGCGGCCATCATGGATCTTGCCGGACTTCAATTCGCCGCCGATGCCCATCAGGAACACAGCGCCATACTCCTTCACCGCCATGTACTCGCGCTGCTTGGCCGTCAGATCGGGATAGCGGTCCTCCAGCTCCTGGGTGGTCACGAAGGTGATCTCGTCCGGCAGTTCCGCCTTGATGTGGGGATAGTGCGCAGCCACAAAGTTCTCCGCCTTGCGCAGCGTCAGATAAATCTTGCGGACGATGTCCTTGAGCGTGTCCAGATTGCGTTCCTCCGCGGTGATGATGCGTTCCCAGTCCCACTGGTCCACAAAGATCGAGTGGATATTGTCCGTCACCTCGTCGCGGCGAATGGCGTTCATGTCGGTGTACAGGCCCTCGCCCGGCTTGAAGCCGTAGGTCTTGAGCGCCATACGCTTCCATTTGGCCAGGCTGTGTACGATCTCCGCATTCGCGCCGGTCTCCAGCACGTCAAAGGCCACGGGACGCTCCACGCCGTTCAGGTTGTCGTTCAGGCCGCTTTCGGGCGTGACCATGATCGGCGCGGACACACGCGTCAGATTCAGCGCACGGGCCAGCTCCGTCTCGAAAAAGTCCTTGACCAGCTTGATGGCGATCTCCGTGTCGCGCAGGTTCAGCACCGGGTTATAATCCTTCGGAATAATCAGATTCATGGGACTCACTCCTTCATTTATCATCGCAATAGCGTCCTGCCGCTGTTATTCAGTCGCAGGCGGCGGGGTTTCGATTGCGGGCGCAAGTGCGGCGTCGTTCACCGCATCCTGCATGTCATCGGGCACCCAGGGCATCAGGAAGCAGTTCACATACCACGCCTTGTCCTGCAGCTTGTAATTGAAATAGCTCGTCTCCTTCTCCGTGCGCTCCTCTTTGGGGATCATGGAGAGGTTCTTTGTCCACTTCTCGGCGTTCATGTCGTAATCATGCACGTACATCTTGACGCGGTTGGACATGTTGCCCTCGATGGTGGTGATGCGGTATTTGCCGTCGCCCAGCTCCTGCACGTCGTACACCAGGCCGATGTGGATCGTCTTGTTGTAGGACTTGCCGTACACCAGCAGAAAGCCCGGCTGCGGCACGTGCGTCGTGCGGAAATGGATCTGGTAGCCGCGCAGCAGCTTGCCCACGCTGGCCTCTTTCACATGGATCACGCCATCCACCGGGCCTTCGCCGCCGGCCTTGACGTTCTCCAGAATGTCCATCTCGACGCCTGCTTCCATCATGCACCAGGTAATGAATCCGCCGCACCAGCCGAAGCTGACGCCCTTGCCGCGCCATTCCGTGTACTTGTTGCACTTTTTCAGCGCCTTGCCGGCCAGCGTCTCCCATTCATTGTACGCAATGTCCAGCACCTCTCGGATCTGCGCCGGAGGCTCCTGCACGCTGGTCACGATCTCGACCGGCGGAGGCGTCGGCGTGGCGGTTGACTTGGCTGCCAGACCGCTGGTCCACAGCAGGCAAAGAGTCATTGCAAGCGCCAGTGTTTGTATCAGTTTCTTCATTTGAACTCCTTTCAGACAGCCGCCCGGGCCGTCATGACCATCATTATAGCACAAATGCCCGCCGCAAGACAATGCAGCGGGCTTGATTCTCATGTTTTTACAATGTCTTTTCCATATTTGCTCACGATGCGGTCCCGGTCAGCGGCAGCCAGCACAATGGTCAGCTCAGTGCCTTCGTCCGTGTATGCCTCGTTCACCACGCGGCCCAGGGGACGGATCTGCGCCAGAATGCCATACTGGCTGAAGGGCACGAAGAACGTCACCGGCGCATAGGTCTTTTGCAGCTCAGCGGCAATGCGGTGGTTCAGTTCATCCAGGCCCTCTCCCGTCCGCGCAGAAACCATCACCGCGCCGGGGATCTCTGGATTGGCCAGACCCAGATCGCACTTGTTGATGACCTCGATGCGCGGCTGATCCACCGCGCCCAGCTCAGCCAGCACCTGCTCCACCGTCTCGTGCTGCCGCTGCATCTCGTCCGACGCGCCGTCGGAGACCAGCACCAATATGTCCGCCATCGCCGCCTCATCCAGCGTGGAACGGAACGCGCTGACCAGCGTGTGCGGCAGCTTGCGGATGAAGCCGACCGTGTCCACCAGCAGGAATGGCGTGTGCTCTGCCGTCTCCACGCGGCGGCTTACCGCGTCCAGCGTGGCAAACAGCTGGTCCTGCACATACACGTCGCTGCCGGTCATCTTGTTCAGCAGCGTCGACTTGCCCGCATTCGTATAGCCCACCAGAGCCACCACGGGGATCTCGTTGCGCTCGCGGCTCTTTTTCCGCAGCTCGCGCTGCTTTTCGACTGCCTCCAGGCGGCGGCGCAGCTCGGTCATGCGCTCACGGATGCGGCGGCGGTTCATTTCCAGCTTGCTCTCGCCGGGACCTCGCGTGCCGATGCCGCCCGCCAGTCGCGACAGCACCAGGCCTTCGCCGATCAGGCGCGTGGACTGGTAGTTCAACTGGGCAAGCTCAACTTGCAGCTTGCCCTCCGCGCTGGACGCACGCTGGGCGAAAATGTCCAGGATCAGCGTCGTGCGGTCGATGACCTTCACGCGAAGCATATCCTCAAGGTTGCGGACCTGAATGCCCGTCAGCTCCTCGTCAAAGATGCAGATGTCCGCCTCCAGCGCCTGGCATTCGCGGCTCAATTCGTCCGCACGTCCCCGGCCGATGAACAGCGCACCGTCAGGCCGGTCACGCTTTTGCAGGAAGGACCCAACCACCTCGGCGCCTGCGGTGTCCGCCAGCCGGGCCAGTTCGGCCAGCGATTCCTGGCTCTCGATGCCCATCAATACCGCTCGCTCGCGGGCATTGGGGTTCTCGGGGTTCTCGCGGCCCACCAGCTCGTCGCTCACGTCGATTTGACGCATCCACTCCGTATCCGGCAGGCGATACCAGCGCTCCGGCTCATCCATCAGGATGGAGGACTTTTCCCCCAGAAACGCACTCTGCACAAAGGTCGGCTCGCCATTCTTGCAGCCGATGGCGACCATCGCGTCATAGCGGAAGGACCGCAGGGCGCTCAGGTCGACGTCGCTCAGGCGGCCGTCGCCGTTGGGATGCGTATGTACGCAGCGGATGCAGCTGAGGCGGTTTACATTGCGGCGCAGACGATAATCGCGCAGCTCCACATCCCGGTCCGTGCCCACCGACACATCGACGATCTCGCCGTCACGGGTGATGTAGATCGCGATCTCGCGGTTCATCGCCGCGGTAAACCTCGCCAACACCTGCATCAATTCGCGGGGCAGGAACGCGCCGTCCTCCAGCTCGTATTGATAAAGTCCGGACAGCGCCTCGATCAATGAGTCGCGCACACCGGACAGATTTCCATGGACTTCCTGTTTCATTTGCTCTCCTTGTTCGTAAAGAAAATCACATCGGCGGGGGTGCCGTCGTCATAATCGACGCTGTGATCGGGATAATTCCTGATCAGCTCATACGCCCCGCCGGTATAGTCACCCACCACCCGGTTCCAGAAGGCCGACGAGGGCTTATTGTGCGGGTGATATTTCAGTTCCCACGCACCCCGGTGCAGGTCAAAAGCCATTTGGGCCGCTGCCGTGCCGACGCCCGCGCGGCGGTACTTGTACATCACGAAGAACTCCGCCAGCGCAAAGTCGATAGGCCGCCCAGGTACTTCCGGGTAGTCATTGACCATCACAAAGCCGGCCAGCTTCCCATCCACCCGAATGAAGTACGCCCAGCGGTTCTTCTCCGTCCAATAGCAGTCCAGCCAGTCATAGCCGTACAGGCCCAGGTCGTTCACATCGCGCAGGTCCCACTGGGAAAACTCATAGTCGTATTTCTCCAGCAGGTTGCGCAGGATCTCCTTCTCGCCCCGCTGCACCGGTGACAGCGTCACATTCATACCCGGCCTCCGCGGGCGGCATGTCCGTCGATCAGGCGGGTATACTCATCCTCCACCCGCTCCATGATGCTCTGCCAGCTGACCGGTATGGTCTGTCTGGCGTTCTCGCCCACCGGCTTCACATTCGGCAGCCCTCGAACAATGGTCGCGGCAATGCTTTCCGCCGTTTCATCCGGGCTGATGAAGCCGTTGTAGCCGTCCGTCACACCCTCTGCCGAGCAGGAGCCTGCCACCACCAGACCCGGCGTCGCCATGGCCGCCGCCTCGCGCAGCACCATCGGAGCATTGTCGTACAGCGACGGGAACACCAGCATGTCTGCCATCGCATACAGCGCCATCAACTGTGCGCGATTGCCCATATGTCCCATGAACTGCACGTCATCCTGCAAGCCCAGCGCTTTTGCCTCAGACACGATGGCCGAGAAATCGGGACCATCGCCCGCCGTCACCAGCTGGAAGGGCATGCCCTGCGCCTTCAGCAGCGCACACGCGCCCAGCACGCCGTGCAGATTCTTCTTATAATTATGCTGACCCACGAACAGCAGCGTGGGCACACCAGGCTTCAAATTCACACGGCTTCGGACGATCTTTTCCGCCTCCGTGTCCAGCTCCTCGATGTCGGTGCCGTTCTCCATCACCAGGATCCGGCCCTTGTAGCCGTAATCATGCAGCACCTCTGCCGTCGCGTTGTTCACCGTCCACACGCCGTCGCACTTGTCGTAAAAGCGGATGATCTCCTGCACCACCACCTTGGCCAGCGTCCTTGAGCGCGTCTTGGCCAGGGCGTCGTCATAATACTTGGAGTGGAAGGTGCTCACCAGCGGAATATCGCGCTTCCGGGCGATGCGTACCGCCTCCGAGCCCGCCAGGAACGGACTGTGCGCATGCACAATGTCGAACGGGATCTGATTGATCTGCCGGCGGTACTTGATGTCCAGCGCAGGTAGACCCATGCGGAACAGCTCCCCCGGCACCTTCATGCTGGCGGAGAGGATCACGGGAATACCGTACAGCTCCGTGGGCTGCGGGGAATCAGGCGCGATATAGTACGCTTCATGACCCATCGCGGTCAGCGTCTGGCAGTAGCTGAGCGTCACCCGCCCAACCCCATCGACACTCGGCGGGTAGGTGTCAACAAATTCTCCAATGATCATACCGAAATCTACCTCCACTCGTAAACAATCTCTATTGTATCATATCCGGCTTTATCCGTAAAGCAACAATCATTTATTATTGCCGGATTCCCTGCTTTTTCTGCGGCATTGCATTTCTTTTTCATAAAGAGCAATTCGCATCTTGACAAGAATACTTGTCAGTGATATACTCGTTTTGACAATGATGCTTGTCATAATGCAAAGAATCAATGTCACACGGAGGAACCAGTTATGTTAGTACTCACCAAGGGCTATTCGATCACAGACCTTTCCGCAAAGAAGGCGGTCAAGGCCGGATATCTGGATGCATTGTCGCCGGTAATCGCGCCTGAGGCGCTGCGGGCACAGATCCTCGCTGCCCGCGAAGGCAGGGGCGAGGTCTTTGGCATCACCCGCAAGCGTACGCTGGTGGGCGTCGTCATTCTGTCCCGCGAAACCGTGAATACCGCCGAACTGATCGGGGCCCACAGCGAGCTGGCCGGTCTGCCGGACAGCGCCGCCGAGGTCGAGATCCTGCGCCGTACCTCGCGCTGCATCCTTCCCGAGCACGACGAAGCCATTTGCGCCATCGAGGAGAGCAGCGACGTCTCTGCCGAACTGCGCAGCCTGCTGCTCGACGAAAAGACCATGGTGATTTTCTATGGCGATCAGATCATTCTCCCGCGTAAGGACCATGTCGGCAAGTTCTCCGTCAGCGGCTATGCACTGGGCATCTCGTTGGGGCTCCTGTTCGGCGTCGCGCTGAAGAATGCTGCCATCGGTCTTTGCTTCGGCGTCGCCTTCGCCGCCAGCTTCGGCATGCTCTTCGGCCAAATCGGCAGCAAATCATAAGGAGGGACACATATGCCCCTGATCAATCACCTGAAGGAATACCGTGCCCGTCTTGGCGTGAACCAGCAGGAAATGGGCGCCCTGGTCAACACCTCCCGCCAGACCATCAGTCAGATCGAGCGCGGCGATTACTCCCCTTCCGTCTCGCTGGCGCTCAAAATCGCCAAGGTCTGCGGCGCACGGGTCGAGGACATTTTTGAATACACGGAGGACGAATCATATGAAAAAGGAACTGTCTGAAAAGAAGAAGCTGCTCCGCCTGATCCTGCTCTGGACTGCCTGTCTGGCTGCGGGCGTGGCGGTCGGTCTGCTTGTCGGTCGGACCTTGAAGGGCGATGCGCCGGATCTGCCTGCCATGCTGACCGCCGCCGCACCGGGCCTGTCCACCATTCTTGCGATCATCTTTGCGCTGATCAATGTGCTCCCGCTCATCTGGAGTTGGCTGCGTCTGAACGCCATTCGCCGTCAGGCGGCGACGCTGGACCCCGACGATGACGAAACCTATGAGCGGCTTGAACAGCAGCTTGGTCTGCCCATGGTCCTTTCTTCCGTGATCCAGGTGGTGGATATGGCGTTCTTCGCCGTCCTGATGGATCTCGCCCTGCAAAGCAGCATTTCCCGTCAGCGGGGCATCATCCTGGTCATTGTCAGTGCGGTCATTTTCCTTGGAGCGCTGTTTGTTTCCTTCGCCATTGCCAAGCGCTCTGTGGATCAGGAGAAGCAACTGAATCCGGAAAAACGCGGTTCCTTGCTGGACCTGTCTTTCCAGAAAACCTGGGAGGCCAGCTGCGACGAGGCGCAGAAGCAGATGATCCACGAAGCCGGTTACCGCGCCTTCCGCGCCGGCTCCACCGCCTGTTTGGCGCTTTGGCTCATCACCCTGCTGGCCATGTTTGCGCTGCACACAGGATTTTTCCCGGTGCTCTGTGTCTGCGCCGTCTGGCTGGTTCTGCAATTGGCCTATTATCATGCCGCGGGCCGTCTTGAGCACGGACGCCGCTGATTCGGAGGGATTTGTTTGCTGAAGATGCTTCGTCCCATCATTCTCGGTCTGCTGCTTTTTGTTGTGCTGACCGGCGTTGGCGCCATCGTGCTGCTGGTCTTCGGTCTGACCGATGATCTGCTGAAAAACAGCATTGAAGTCGGCATGATCGCCGGTATTCTCCTGCTGGCTTGGCGCCTTCTCCGCTCCCGCTTTTCCTGAACGCAAAATGCGCGCGTGTCCGCCATCGGGCACGCGCGTTATTTCAATCAATCTCAATCACGCCAGGGTATTGGCTCATCACCTCAGCCGCATCATTCAGGAATGTCTCGGTAGTCTCAGGCTCCGGCGTGAACGGTTTGCCGTCCACCAGCAGCTGAACCTTCTTCACGCCCGGAAATTGGCTGGCCGTGAACAGGATCGCCCGCACCGCCTGCATACCGCCGTCGTCGCCGGTCAGCACCTCCATGAACTCGCCGGTGAAGTCGATCGCCGCCACGCCATTCTCCACCTTGACCGACTTGATGCCGCAGCTTCTGGGCAGCGGATTGTCCAGACCGCTGTCACTTTTGGGTCCCTTCGCCAGTTCAAGGATCGCGGTGGGCAAGTCCGCCGTCGAGAACACGGTGCGGGTCACGGGCACCAGCAGTCGTCCGCTGGCCGAGGGGAAGTACATCTGCACCTGATCTGCAAACTCTGAGGAGAATGTCGCCGCGCTTTCCAGATTCACACTGTCCTGGGTGAACACGCCGCTGACGTCGGTGCCGTTGGTCAGCTGGCTGCGCTTTTGGCCGTCAAACAGAAAGCTGACCTCGTCCACCGTGTCAAAGCAGCAAAGCGCCGCAGCGGTTCCCTGAACCATCAGCAGTTCTTCCTCCGCACTGGCGCAGCTGAGCGCTTCCTTGCTCAGATCGACACGGGCCTTGCCGCCGGAGATGTTGATATCGAAGGTCGTTCCCTCCGGGATCACGTTCGTCAATCCAAGTCGGGCCGCCGCCAGATCGTTCTCGCCCGACTTGACCATCATCGCGAGCGTCGCCTTGGCTACGCCGTCCTGCTTGGGGATTTGACGCGTCACCGGCACCAAATACCCATCCCCGTCCTCATACCAGCAGACAGTGGACTGCATCTCGACCTCCGGCAGCGCCGCTGTCTCCTGCGTCTCCGGCACAATATCGTCATACACCATCTCTGTCGTCGTCTCGCCTCCGCCGCGCAGTGCCAGCACCACCACCATACATGCCGCCAGCACCACCAGCACCCGCTCCATATCCTCCCGCTTCGGTATCCATTTCCATTTGAAGTTCAATTTCTTCATGGTCTGCCTCCTCCAGTCCTTGGTTTACCAGACTGTATGCGGGAGGCTGCTTGTGTATTCCATGGGGACACCCGCCGCGCTTGATCTGATTTGTTCTTTTGGCGCAGCGGGGTTGCATTCGGTTTCCGGGGACGATATAATATGCAAGGAGCCTTTGTGTCCGGATGGAATGTTTTGGCTCCCCGATCCGTTGTATCATTGCTATTTCATGAATCACCGCTGTACGAAAGGAGCCCTATGCTGCGCCGCTTCTTGATCTTCCTGCTTCTGCTTATTCCCGCCGTTTCGTTGGCTGACGCCGCATGGATCAACACCCCTGCGGAGGTCAGCCCGGGCAATGCGGCCTTTGCCTTCGCCTTTGACGGCGATACCGCCGACATCGCCCTGATGAATACCTATGGCGACGTCGTCGCTTCCCTGTCCGGCTTTCAATCCGAGACTGGAACAGGCATTTTTGCTCTCGAGCAGCTGGCGCCCGGCAGCTATGTGCTGCGCCTCACCTCCGGCGACAGCATGGCGCAATGTCAGTTCACCGTTGCGCGTCCCGCCATTCTTTCCGTGGACGCCCCGGAGGACCTGACGGACGGCTGGTCCGCACTGGTCGAAACCAGTACCGCCGGAACACTGACACTGACCGCGCCCGACGGGACCATTCTGACGCAATCCGACGCCATCGCAGGCGTCAATACACTGCGCTGCGCCGCAACGCTGCCCGCCGGAGTCCAGATGCTCCAAATCACGCTGAACTGCGGCGGCGTAGAGTCGGCGCCCGAACCGATCACGATCCGTGTTCCCGCCGGAACGCAGCCTGCCCATGACCTGTTCTACGAATCCCCCGACGATCGGAGCGGCGTCGTCTGTGACCATGACGTCTGCTATTGGAAGCTGAACATGGGCGAAATGGACGAGGCTGCCATTTGGAAGGTACTCACCGCACCGGTCACTGTGCTGGACGGCAACGAGCGCCATCAGTGCAAGGTCCGCCGCGAGCCGAGCTCAAGCTGTACCGATTATGTCGGTGAAGTCACTTATGCCAGCCAGGCCGTGCATGTGCTGGAGCGCGGCAAGGATTGGACGCTGATCGAGGCCTATTCCTCCTCGGTCGAAGGCTCCTCCGTCGCCGTCTGGGCCCGCCAGTTCCAGGGGTATGTCAAGACCAGTCTGCTCAAAGAGGTCGAGGTCAGCCAGAAATACGGTCTGGTGATCGACAAGCTCCAGCAGCGCCTCTATGTGTTCAAGGATGGCGCACTGTATTCGACCCTGCTCTGCTCCACCGGCTATGCCCGCAATGATACGCCCTTCAACGAATCGCCCGCCGGTGAATTTCTGGCGCTGAGCTGGACCGGCGGCTTCTGGGCCGGCAGCCTGTACTGCGATATGGCCATCCGCATCAACGACGGCATCCTGCTCCATGAGGTCCCCTGCACCGTCGCCGAGCAGGCCGACGGCACCAAGGTCCGCAGCTACGAGCGCTGCGAGCGCTATCTGGGCGAAAAGGCCAGCCATGGCTGCATCCGCATCCAGCGCAATCTGACTCCGGAGCGTGTCAACGCCAAGTGGCTCTGGGACAACCTGCCCCGCACCGGCGCCAAGGCCAAGGTCATCATCTGGGACGAGATCGGCCGCGTGCTGGGTTATCCCGGCGACGAGCTGCCCTTGTACTACAATCCTAACGGCGGCAAGAATTATCATTCCAGCGCCTATTGCGTCGCCGTCAAGGAAAAATACTGGCCGCTGACCGCCTTCCCGTACAGTGAATTGGACAACAAGCCCTACGCATCGCTCACCGCCTGCCCGTCCTGTGCGCCGCAGCTGCGCCGGGAAGGCATCGACACCATTAACCAGAAGAACACCCGCGGCAATTGACCCAAAGCTGTCTCCGCCATCGCCGGAGGCAGCTTTTTCATTCTCTGAACCCTCTCACCGCTCCCCTCACCGACACGGCCAGCGGCAGCGACAGCAGCATCCCCCAGGTGCCTGCCACAAACCCGCCCATGGAAATGATCAGCAGCACCGCCAGCGGATGCAGCTTTGTGGCCCCGGACAATAGTCTCGGCGACAGAAATGTTCCCTCGATCTGCTGAACTGCCACAAGCACGCCTATCGTCCATCCCACCTTGATCCAGCCTGCCTGCAAGGCGAGGAGCACCGCCGGAACCCCCGCCAGGATCGGCCCGATGTAAGGCACCATTTCCAATACGCCCATCAATCCGCCCAGCAGCAGCCATCCCGGCGTACCCACGATCAGCAGTCCAACCGCCGTCAGCACGCCAACAAAGCCCGACAGGATCAGTTGTCCGCGCAGAAACCCGACCGTCTCCCGCCGCATCTCCCGCGCCGCACGCACGATCCGTGTCCGGTACCGCACCGGAAACAGCAGCGTCAGTACGACGGATATTCGTTTTCGATCCCGCAAAAGATAATACGCAAACAACGGCGCCAGGAACAGCTTGCCTGCTGATCCCGCCGCCTGCTGCACCCAGGTCGCGATCCCGGACACAAGTCCGCCAATGCTCTCCTGAAGCTGTCCAGCCAATCGTTCCCGCATGGGCGTCAGATCATACCCTCGCGCCCGAAGGAGCGCTTCGAGCTGCGAAAGCTGCGCTTCGCCCCATTGTACGACCTCCGGCAGCACCTCGCTGAGCTGACGGAACTGCCGCACTACCGGCGGAATGAACAGCAGCAGCAGTACGATCCCCACCAACGCAAGCACAAAAAAAGACAGCGTCGCCGCCCAGCCCGCGCTCATCCGCTTTTCCAGCATCCGGCAGACCGGCAGCGCCATCGCCATGAGCAGATACGCCGCCGCCACCTGGATCAGCAGCTCCCTCAGCGCAGCGCGCAAAAGGTACGCCGCGGCCGCCGCTCCCACGCCCAGCGCAGCTTTCCGCCAGTCCATCCCCTGAATCCGGTGCTGCACGTTCATCCCGCCTTCCGCTTTTTCTGAAAGGGTTCCAGGAGTTCATCTCCTGGAACCCGATTCCTCACATGCTCTTGATCCAGTGCTTCATGGCGTTCTTCTTGCGCTTCAAATCACGCTTGAGCTGCGTGCCCGCAGGCATCATCATCAGCGATGCGCCCAGCATAAAGCCCATGGCGCTTCCAATCGCAAACTTGCCCATCATGTTTCCTCCTTCTTCATTGTCTCGGAGCCGTCAGGCGCTCCAGACGTGCGCCGCAGGGGATCAGGATCTGGCCCGGATCGCCTGGAGCGGGACAATGCGCAAAGGTCCGCGCGATCATGCGGCCGCAGGACAGACGCTCAAACAGCCCCAACGACAGCTCGACCGCAACGGTTTCGAGGGTCTCCTGAGCCAGATAGACGTCCGTCACCCGTCCCAGACTCATGCCACCCGTATCCTTGACCGTGGTCAGCGTAAAGTCAACGCCATCCGGCAGACGCGTCGGTTTTGCGTCGACGATCACCGATACCTGACCAATCAGCCTGATCTTCGCCACGTCCACCCATTTCGCCGCGCCCAGTCCTTGCCGCACCACGATCCCGCGCAGCCGCTTGCCATCGCCGGTCAAAACCGCCTGCTCCACCCGGCCTACCATCCGTCCAGCCAGCACCACCGGTAGTCCCGACAAGCTCCCCAGGCGGATCAATCCAGATCGTCCGCGTCCTGGACCGGCGTATCCTCGTCGTCCCACGGCACGCCCGTCCAGCTGCCCAGCACGTCCGTCCGATCCTTCTTGCGCTGTTCCTCCAGGATGGCCTCCACCAGCTCGCTCGCACGTTTCTTCATCGCAGCCCGCCTCCTTTCCCCGTCATTCTTCCCCGCAGGCCCGCCGATCATGATTGGTGATCTCTGCCAATTTCACAACAAAAGTCCTGCCGACAGCGTTTGCCGTCCGCAGGACCATTGATCGTTCCAATATTCACTCGTGCCGCTTGCCTGTCATCTGACTGACCGTGATGCGCCAGATGCTTGTGCGTGCCGCAACGCCCTCCGGGCACTTGAAGCCCGCAAAGCCGCAATGCGCCAGGACGCATTCCATTCCATGCTCCGCCGCCTCGCCGGTCATCACCTCCGTGCGGCCAAAGCCCACGATGCTCTCATATTTGCAGGATATTCCATGCTCGGTCTGTACATATCCATCAAAATGATCTGCCTCAAAGCAGACGCGCCAATCCCGGGCCAGCAGCTCATGCCGCATACCTTCCCGTGCGCCGTGGACATAGATGTACAGTCTGCCGCCTGCCATTTCACAGCCGAAGGACAGCGGCACCATATAGGGGTAGGTGTCGGTGTTCATCGCCACGCGCAGCACATCGCAGCGTTTCAGCACCTCCACCAACTCGTCCTCGTCCATGATCTCACGATCCGTTCTCCGCATCCGCCTTCGCTCCCTTCGCACATATTTGGTCTTGATTCATGGTTCCAGTATAGCAGAAAGCGCTGCCGCCTTCAATGCCTTCCGCGAAATATCGCTTTTCCGGCGTCCATGGCGGACTTGAAAAAGCGGAAACCCCGTGTATACTAAATCCAAACGACCGCCTTTGCGCCGAATGGAGGGCGTCAAATCTGCCACCGCATCCACCTATGACTTGTACGGCATCGAGGATGAACCGCTGTCCACCGTCGGGGAATACAGCGTGGTCCTGGATTTATTTGAACAAGCTGTCTGCATCATCCGCACCACGCGGGTGTACGTCGCGTCGTATGCTGATGTGACCGCCGCGCATACCTTTCTGGAGGGCGAGGGCGACCGCAGCCTGGCCTACTGGCGTTCGGTCCATGCACCGTTCTTCACCTGTGAGCTGGCCTCCGTCGGCCTTTCCTTCAACATGACCCGCCGGGTTGTGTGCGAGGAGTTTGAGCTGGTCTGGAAGGATGAACAGCACGCCTTTCTCCAAGCGACGCCTCCACAGTCCTGAGAATTTGTTTCACAAATCAGCAAAGCCCGCAAGCAGCCATAAGCATCCGCTCGCGAGCTTTTTTGTTTTTAGTTTTCCGGACGCACTTTTCTGCGCGCCAGCCTGAATTCGCCCGGCTGCATGCCGCGCTCATTCTGGAACGCACGGTGGAAGGTGCGCAGATTGTTATAGCCGCAGGCGTAGCCGATCTCCGTGACCGTCATGGCGGTGTCCTGAAGCAGAAAACTCGCCTGGTCGATACGCAGCGTATTGATATATCGCCGGAAATTGACGTTCAGCTGCTCCGAAAAAATGTGCGACAGGTGTGACCGGCTGATTCCCAGTTCTCTGGCCACCGATTCCAGCGTAATGTCCTCCCGGTAGTGCTCGGCAATGTACTCCAGCACCTGCTGTGTCAGTCCCGTATCCACATGCTTTTCCATCGGCTCCAGCACCAGGCAGGACAGCAGATGCGACAGGAATACATGCAGATACCCACGGCTTACGCATGAATAGAGAGGATGACCGAAGCAAGATAGTCGTCATGATAA
>R21__coassemble_1206_pt1 | contig 18251 bp, 12 predicted proteins | sample R21__metabat2_low_PE_059 | metagenome-assembled genome bin R21
GCAACGCCCTGATCGGCTTCATGACCTGGGAAGGCTACAACTACGAGGACGCCGTCCTGCTGTCCGAGAAGCTGGTCAAGCTGGACGCCTACACCTCCATCCACATTGAGAGCCAGGAGTCCGAGGCCCGCGAAACCAAGCTGGGTCCGGAAGAGATCACCCGTGATATTCCCAACGTCAGCGATGAAGCCGTGAAGGACCTCGATGAAGAAGGCATCATCCGCATCGGCGCTGAGGTGCATCCCGGCGACATCCTGGTCGGCAAGGTCACGCCCAAGGGCGAGACTGATCTGACCGCTGAGGAGCGCCTGCTGCGCGCCATCTTCGGTGAAAAGAGCCGCGAGGTCCGCGACACCTCCCTGCGCGTCCCGCACGGCGAGGGCGGCATCGTGGTGGACGTCAAGACCTTCACCCGTGAGAACAAGGACGAGCTTGCTCCCGGCGTGAACAAGATGGTCCGCGTTTATATCGCCCAGAAGCGTAAGATTTCTGTCGGCGACAAGATGGCCGGTCGTCACGGCAACAAGGGCGTTGTGTCCCGCGTTCTGCGTGAGGAGGACATGCCTTTCCTGCCTGACGGCACGCCTCTGGAAATCGTGCTGAACCCCCTGGGCGTTCCTTCCCGAATGAACCTGGGCCAGGTGCTGGAGATGCATCTGGGCATGGCGGCCCGCGCGCTGGGCTGGCATGTGGCTACCCCCGTCTTTGACGGCGCCACCTTCGAGGAGATCACCGAGACCCTCGTGAAGGCCGGCATTGCCGAGGACGGCAAGACGGTCGTCTATGACGGCCGCACCGGCGACGCCTTCGAGAACCGCGTCACCGTCGGCGTGATGTACTTCCTGAAGCTGCACCATCTGGTCGATGACAAGATGCATGCCCGCTCCACTGGTCCCTACTCCCTGGTCACGCAGCAGCCCCTGGGCGGCAAAGCCCAGTTCGGCGGCCAGCGTTTCGGCGAGATGGAGGTCTGGGCCCTGGAGGCCTACGGCGCTGCCAATACCTTGCAGGAGATTCTGACCGTGAAGTCCGACGATACCGTCGGCCGCGTCAAGACCTACGAGGCGATCATCAAGGGCCAGAACATTCCCGCTCCCGGCGTGCCTGAGAGCTTCAAGGTGCTGGTCAAGGAGCTGCAGGCCCTGTGCCTTGACATCAAGGTGCTGGACGCTGCCGGCAATGAGATTGAGATCCCCGAGCTGGATCCCGAAGACACCATGCCCAACGAGCCCGTTGTGGCCCGCGATGAGGAAGAGGAAGAGCCCGACATGCCCGGCGAAACCATCGACATCCCCAGCGATGTGGATGAAGACGACGAGGTGGTCGAGAGCGATCCCGACGACTTCTCGCTGGATGACGACCTGGGCAGCATGGACCTGGGCCTCAGCCTGGATGACGATATGGATGAGTAAGGAGCTTGCCGCGTGAGCAGACCTCGCGCGGCCTCCTTCCCTGCTGTTTTCATTGGAAAATCGAAGGGAGAGTGAACCCTTTTGTTCGAATTGACCAACCTTGATGCCATCCAGATTGGCATGGCCTCGCCCGAGCAGATTCTGGCGTGGTCCCACGGTGAAGTCACCAAGCCTGAAACCATCAACTACCGTACCCTCCGCCCGGAACGGGACGGTCTGTACTGCGAAAAGATTTTCGGACCGACCAAGGACTGGGAGTGTGCCTGCGGCAAGTACAAGCGCATCAAGTTCAAGGATAAGGACAAGGTGTGCGACAAGTGCGGCGTTCAGGTGACCCGCGCCAAGGTCCGCCGCGAGCGCATGGGCCACATCACGCTGGCCACGCCCGTCAGCCACATCTGGTATTTCAAGGGCATCCCCTCCCGCATGGGCATGTTGCTGGACATCAGCCCCCGCACGCTGGAGAAGGTGCTGTATTTCGTCAACTTTATCGTGCTTGATCCCGGCAACAACGACTCTGCCAAGGGTCCTGTCACCGGTCTGAAGCTCTACGACCTGATCGACGACGCCAAGTATCATGAGGTCGAGTCCCGCTGCGGCCGCGGTTCCTTCGTGGCCAAGATGGGCGCCGAGGCCGTGCTGGAGATGCTGCAGGGCCTGGATCTGGACGCACTGAGCGAGTCCCTGAAGGCTACCATCGCCAGCCTGGACAAGGACAAGAATGGTCAGATCCGCGAGACTGAGAGCCAGAAGCGTACCCGTGCGGTGAAGCGTCTGGAGGTCGTCGAGTCCTTCCGCGCCAGCCACAACAAGCCCGAGTGGATGATTCTGAGCGTTGTGCCGGTCATTCCCCCGGACCTGCGCCCCATGGTTCCGCTGGACGGCGGCCGTTTCGCCACCTCTGACCTGAATGACCTGTATCGCCGCGTGATTAACCGCAACAACCGCCTGAAGCGCCTGCTGGCCCTGGGTGCGCCCGACATCATTGTCCGCAATGAGAAGCGCATGCTGCAGGAGTCCGTCGACGCCCTGATCGACAACGGGCGCCGCGGCCGTCCCGTGACCGGTCCCGGAAACCGTGCCCTGAAGTCCCTGAGCGATCTGCTCCGCGGCAAGCAGGGCCGCTTCCGCCAGAACCTGCTGGGCAAGCGTGTTGACTATTCCGGCCGTTCCGTTATCGTTGTCGGTCCCGAACTGAAGCTGCACCAGTGCGGTCTGCCCAAGGACATGGCCCTGGAGCTGTTCAAGCCCTTCGTCATGGAGCGCCTGGTCTCCCAGAAGAAGGCCAACAACGTCAAGTCCGCCAAGCGCAAAGTCGAGAAGGCCGGCGTTGAGGTGTGGGACATCCTCGAGGATGTCATCAAGGAGCATCCCGTTCTTTTGAACCGCGCTCCCACGCTGCACCGCCTGGGCATCCAGGCGTTTGAGCCCATCCTGGTCGAGGGCAAGGCCATCAAGCTGCACCCCCTGGCCTGCACGGCTTTCAACGCTGACTTCGACGGCGACCAGATGGCCGTTCACGTCCCGCTGTCCATGGAAGCCCAGGCCGAGGCCCGCTTCCTGATGCTGGGTCACAACAACATTCTGAAGCCCCAGGACGGCAAGCCCGTTATCCAGCCCTCTCAGGACATGGTTATCGGCTGCTATTACCTGACCATCGTCAATGAGAACGGCAAGGGTGCCGGCCGCGTGTTCCGCAATGAGGACGAGGCCATGATGGCCTATTCTCTGGGCCAGATCACCCTGCAGTCCCCCATCAAGGTTCGCGTCGAGCGCGAGTTCAACGGCGAGAAGGCTTCCCGCATCATCGACTGCACCCTGGGCAAGCTGATCTTCAACGACGCCCTGCCACAGAATATGGGCTTCAAGCCCCGCAACTGCCTGGATGACATGTTTGCCCTGGAAATCGACGGCCTGGTGGGCAAGAAGCAGCTGGCCAACATCGTTGACATGTGCTTCAACAGCCAGGGCGAGCACAAGTGCGCGCTGGTTCTGGACCAGATCAAGGCCCTGGGCTACAAGTACGCCACCCGCTCCGCCATCACCGTTTCCGTGTACGACATCAAGACGCCCGCGGTCAAAAAGACCATGCTGGCCGAGACCGACGAGAAGGTCGCCAAGGTCAACAATCTGTATCGCCGCGGTCTGATGAGCGAGGACGAACGCTACAACCATGTTATCGAGCTGTGGGCAAATTGTACCTCGACCCTGCGCGAGCAGATCCTGCCCAACCTGGATAAGTTCAACCCCATCCGTATGATGACCGACTCCGGCGCTCGTGGTAGCGCGGCTCAGGTTTCTCAGCTGGCCGGCATGCGCGGCCTGATGGCTTCTCCCTCCGGCAAGACCGTGGAGCTGCCCATTCGCGCAAACTTCCGCGAGGGTCTGAACGTTCTGGAGTTCTTCCTGTCCTCCCATGGTTCCCGTAAGGCTCTGTCCGATACCGCTCTGCGTACCGCTGACTCTGGTTACCTGACCCGCCGTCTGGTGGACGTTTCCCAGGAAGTCATCGTGCGCGAGGTGGACTGCTTCGAGTCCCGCAACGAGCGTGTTCGCGGCATTCTGGTGCAGGAGCTGATGAGCGGCAAGCAGTCCATCGAGTCCATCGAGGAACGTCTGCGCGGCCGCACCGCTGCCGAGGACATCTGTGATCCGGTCAGCGGCGAGGTTCTGATCCATCTGAACGAGGCCATCGACGCGAAGAAAGCCAAGCTGGCTGCCAGCCATGGTGTGACCAAGGCGCTGGTTCGTTCCGTGCTGACCTGCCGCTGCGATCGCGGCGTCTGCGCCCGCTGCTATGGCATGAACATGGCTCACGGCGGCAATGTGGATATCGGCGAGGCCGTCGGTATCATCGCTGCCCAGGCCATCGGTGAGCCCGGCACGCAGTTGACTATGCGTAACTTCCACTCTGGCGGCGTTGCCGGCGTTGAGGACATCACGCAGGGTCTGCCCCGCGTTGAGGAGCTGTTCGAGGCCCGCAAGCCCAAGCACGAGGCCATTCTGGCTGAGATCAGCGGCCGCGTGAGCATGCAGGAGTCCAAGAACAAGCGCATGCTGATCGTGACCAGCGAGAGCAATCCCAACGACACCCGTGCCTACCAGATCGCATACGGCAACCGTCTGAAGGTGGCCGAGGGCGACCATGTGGAGGCTGGCGACGTGCTGGTGAACGGCTCCATCAACCCGCATGACCTGATGCGTATTCTGGGTGTGAAGGCCGTGCAGGACTACCTGCTGAAGGAAGTTCTGTCCGTGTACCGTTCTCAGGGCGTGTCTGTTGCTGACAAGCACATCGAGATCATCATTCATCAGATGCTGCGCAAGGTGCGCATCGAGGATGCCGGCGACACCAACCTGCTGCCCGGCTCCCTGGTGGACATCTTCGACTTTGAGCATGCCAACGTGGAAGCCATCACCAACGGCAATCGTCCCGCCGCCGCCAAGCGCGTGCTGCTGGGCATTACCAAGGCTTCTCTGGCCACCGACAGCTTCATGTCTGCCGCGTCCTTCCAGGAGACCACCCGCGTCCTGACCGAAGCCGCCATCCGCGGCAAGAAGGATCCGCTGATGGGCCTGAAGGAGAACGTCATTATCGGCAAGCTGATCCCTGCCGGTACCGGCCTGAAGCGCTACAAGGATATCGACATCCACGAAAGCAACTATTAAGCTGCACAGGGGAGCTTCGCAAGGAGCTCCCCTGCTTCGTATACGGAAGGAGACATTCCCATGGACAATATTGTTCTGATCGGCATGCCGGGCTGCGGCAAGAGCACGGTGGGCGTTGTGCTTGCCAAAGCGCTATCAATGGAGTTTGTTGATTCCGACATTGTGATCCAGCGCACGGAAGGCAAGCGCCTGTCCGAGATCATTGACGAATGCGGTACTGAGGGCTTCCGCGCGGTAGAAAACCGCGTAAATGCGACACTGGACGTGCATCGTTCGGTGATTGCGACCGGCGGCAGTGTGATTTACGGTGCTGAGGCGATGGCGCACCTGCGCGAAATCGGTATTGTGGTTTATCTGCGGCTCTCCTACCCCGCCATCGAGGAGCGTCTTGGCGATCTTCACGCCCGCGGCGTCTCAATCAAACCCGGTCAAACGCTCCACGACCTTTACGACGAACGCTGCCCGCTCTATGAGCGTTATGCTCATGTAACAGTCGAGTGCGACGGCCTTCGTCTACGCGAAGTCGTAACCCAACTCCGCGAAAAGCTCGGCGTGTAATCAGGTGCTTTGCCCCTGGACCCCACCATGGCCGCGATGTGGCCCTGGATCCACGGGAGTTCGCGCCAAGGCGCGACCAGGGCGCTGCCCTGGACCTGCAAGGGCCGCAGGCCCTTGACCCATTCTGCGGCATGCTTGACCTTTCTCCGTTAGGTTGAGCGCGCATGGAGGGGTAGAGAATGATAGTTGACTTAGAATAGCAAAAACAAATCGTTCAGGGGCCCAAACCCTGAACGATTTGTTTTGCTTGCATGTCAGTTGAAACCGATGGTTTTTATAATGTGCGCCTTTCGTACTTCCCTTTTTCGGAAAAATGTCGTACAATATTACGGTGTGCGGCAAAGGAGGTGGAGACATGGATAAGCTGGAGACGCTCAAGCATTACTTCGGTCATGACGGGTTCAGGGCCGGACAGGAAGCGCTGGTGGATGCGCTGCTGAGCGGACGCGATGTGGTGGGCATTATGCCGACCGGTGCAGGCAAGTCCATGTGCTACCAGGTTCCCGCGCTGATGCTGCCGGGCGTGACGCTGGTGATTTCGCCGCTGATCTCGCTGATGAAGGACCAGGTTGCAGCGCTGAAAAGCGCGGGCGTTCCAGCGGCGTTCCTGAACAGCTCGCTGACGCCGCGCCAGTTGGATTTAGCCACCGAGCGTGCCATGCAGGGGCAGTACAAGATCATCTACGTGGCGCCGGAGCGGCTGGAAACCTACTCCTTCATGGAATTTGCCCGCACGACAGCCATCAGCCTGATTGCGGTGGACGAAGCGCATTGTGTCTCGCAGTGGGGGCAGGATTTCAGGCCCAATTATCTGCGCATCGCTAATTTTGTGAGCAGTCTGCCGGTCCGCCCTGTTGTGGGCGCTTTCACCGCCACGGCCACCGAGCGTGTCCGCGACGACATCATCCGCATGCTGGATCTGCGAAATCCTTACGCGACGACCACCGGTTTCGACCGTCCCAATCTCTACTTTGAGGTCGTGCAGCCGAAGTCCAAGTATGCGGCGCTCCGCGCCATTCTCCGCGAAAAAACCGGACAAAGCGGCATTGTTTACTGCGCCACACGCAAAAATGTGGAGGAAGTCACCGACAAGCTGACCCTTGACGGCTTCTCCGTCGGCCGTTACCATGCTGGCCTGTCCGATGAGGAGCGCCGTCAAAGCCAGGAGGATTTTCAGTACGACCGGGTCCAGCTCATGGTCGCCACCAACGCCTTCGGCATGGGCATCGACAAATCGAACGTGAGCTTTGTCATTCATTACAACATGCCCAAGTCCATGGAAGCCTACTATCAGGAGGCGGGCCGCGCCGGGCGTGACGGTGAGAACGCCGATTGTATACTGCTTTACAGCGGTCAGGACATTTTCACCGCCAAATGGATGATCAATCACTCTGAGCCAAACGCCGAGATGACCGCCGAAGCACAGGAAACGGTACGCAAGCAGGACCTGCATCGCCTCGACCAGATGATTGACTATTCGACCTCCAAGCTCTGCCTGCGTGCCTCGATTCTGCGGTATTTCGGCCAGGACAGCACCCTGAGCTGCGGTAATTGCAGCGCGTGCACCGGCGGCAAATACAGCTTTGTCAATGAACTTGAGCGTCCGAGCCGTTCCCGCCGCAGCCATTTGGATAGCTATGCCTATCCGGACAAGCCCGAGCTTCTGCCCATGAAGCCGAAAAAGCCGGAGCAGCCCGACCAGCCCATCGAGCCGACCGATCCCGACGATCTGTTTGAGGTGCTTCGCGCCTGCCGGATGCGGCTTGCCAAGGGACTGCGCGTTCCGCCCTACATCGTGTGTGACGACAAGACACTGCATGACATGGCCAAGCGCGTACCGCGCAACCCCGATCAACTGCTCAACGTCCATGGTATGGGCGTGAACAAGGTCGGCAAGTACGGCAGCGCATTTCTGGAGGCCATCAGCGGGTTTGTGGCCACTCACCCCGGAAGTAGCCGCAATGTACCTTCTGCAAAAAAAGCAGTCAAGAAGAAGGCCGCTCCCCCTTCTTCCGATTTCTCCGAGCAACTGCGTCGCGGTTATCTGGCCGGAATCAGCGTTTCGCAGCTGGCCGCCATGAATGCTGTCACTGAAGAAAAGATCATCGCCACTTTGAAGCGCATGCATCTGCTTTCAGATGTTTCCGCTGACACTTCCGGCGAGCCTCAGGCCCTTCCCTCCCCCGCGCCTGTCATGAAGGCAAAAGCCGAAGAAAAAGCGGCAAACGATGGAAAGCCCTGGACCCATGAGGAGGAAGCCCAGCTTCAAATCAATTACTTATCTGGCAAGAGCATTAAGCAGCTGTCAGAGCTGCACCAGCGCTCCGTCAATGGCATCCGTGCCCGCCTTCGCAAACTTAGTTTAATCGTTTGAGGTGAATCCAATGCTTGAACTCCGCCCCTTCCAGCCCGCCGATGCAGCAGCCATCATCAGCTGGATCGACTCCGAAACGACCTTCTATCGCTGGAGCGCAGGCCGCTACGGCGCTTATCCGATCACGCCCGACACGCTGACCGGCGCCTATGCAAACTGTGATCCGATGAGCGGTCCCTTTCCGATGGTCATGTTGGACGACGGGCAGCCCGTGGGACATTTCATCATCCGTTATCCAGGCGAGGACCGCAGCACCGTTCGATTCGGCTTTGTGCTGCTTGACGCGACCCGCCGCGGCAAAGGCTATGGCAAGCAAATGATCCGCCTTGCCATTGCCCATGCGTTCGATGATATGCACGCGAAGCACATCACCATCGGCGTATTTGCCGACAATGCGCCTGCGCGTCATTGCTATCTCAGCGCAGGCTTCCATGAGATTCCCGGCTGCGAGGAAGTCTATCGCATTGGTGGTCAGGAATGGATCTGCCTGGAATTGGCCATGGACAAACCTGTGTAAGTGAAAAGCCCGGCGGAAACCCGTCGGGCTTTTGTCATGCAGATCATTCAAGCAGCGTCGAATCCTTATCGCTTTCCACCGCGCTCAGGCGCCGTTCGATCGTCCTTGTGCGGGAATAGGCGGTGTCGATGGACTCGCTGGCCTGCTGCAAGCGCTGCCGCGTCTTTTCGAGCGTCTCGGCAAAGCGGCCAAAGTCGTTCTTCACTGCACCCAGCAGCTGCCACACCTCGCCGGAGCGCTTCTCGATGGCGAGCGTTCGGAAGCCCATCTGCAATGCATTCAGCAGCGCCGCCAGCGTCGAAGGACCGGCAATGACTACGCGCTGTTCGCGCTGGATGGCGTCCACCACGTCCATGTCGCGCACGATTTCCGCATACAGGCCCTCCACCGGCAGGAACATCACAGCAAAATCGGTCGAATGCGGCGGCATGATATACTTGCCGGCTATGCGCTTTGCCTCCATGCGGATGCGGGCCTGCAATGCCTTTCGCGCCTCCTCGACGGCTGCGGCGTCACCCTGCTGGCTGGCGTCCATCAGGCGCACATAGTCCTCCTGCGGGAACTTGCTGTCAATGGGCAGATAGACCAGCGAACCATCCTGACCGGGCAGCCGGATGGCGAACTCCACCCGCTCGGCGCTGCCTGGCACCACGGCCACATTCTCATCATACTGTCCCGGTGCGAGCATCTGCGACAGCAGTGCTCCCAGCTGCATCTCACCCCAAATACCGCGGGTCTTGACATTGGTCAGCACCTTTTTCAGGTCGCCCACGCCAGAGGCCAGCGTCTGCATCTCACCCAGGCCCTTGTAGACCTGCTCCAGGCGGCGGCTGACCTGTGCAAAGCTGTCCCCCAGCCGCTTGTCCAGTGACTCGGTCAGCTTTTCATCGACGGTCTTGCGCATCTCAGTCAGCTGCTTCTCATTCTCCTGGCGAAGCTGCGTCATGCCGCCCTGCACCGCCGTCCGCAGCTGCTCCATTCGCGCGTCAAGCTGGCCCAGCGACTGGAACGTCTGCCGCTGCGCTGTTTCCAGCAGATTCGCCTGCGACTGGGACAATTGCCCCAGCATGCTGCTCACAGCTGCTGCGTGCTGCTGCATGTCCGCCGCCAGTTCACTGCGCTGGCGGCTAAGCGCCTCCAGCATCTCGTCAGCCACCTGATTCACCAGTTCTTCCTGGCGCTGCGCCGCCTGCCGCTGATTCTGCTGCATCCGGGATTGACGCACAAAAAGCGCCGCCAATAAGATAAGCGCGATCACTGACACAAACAGGATCGCGCCCAGAAGAATTTCCGTCATCATGGTTTCTCCAAATCCAGTCCAGGCCACGCTTACAGCTCGCGCCTGCCCTCCATTGCCTTGGACAGCGTCACCTCGTCCGCGTACTCCAGGTCAGAGCCCACCGGCACGCCATGTGCAATGCGCGTCACGCGCAGCCCCATGGGCTTGAGCAGACGGGCAATATAGGTGGCGGTCGCTTCACCCTCAATGTCAGGGTTGGTGGCCAGGATCACCTCATTGATACTGCCGTCCTGAAGCCGCGTCACCAGCTCGCGTATGTGAATATCATCGGGGCCGATGCCGTCCATAGGCGACAGCGTGCCATGCAGCACGTGGTACAAGCCATGATAATCGTGCATCCGCTCCATAGCGGCCACATCGCGCGGGTCGCGCACGACGCAGATCTGCCCGTTGTGCCGCTCGGCATTGGCGCAGATCTCACAGGTTTCCGCCGCCGAATAGTTGCCGCAGACCTCGCAGTAGCGGATGGACTTCCGTCCCTGCCACAGCGCCGTCGCCAGATTTCTCACGTCCTCCAGCGGCATACTTGCGATATGGTAGGCCAGGCGCTGAGCTGTCTTCTGCCCGATCCCGGGGAGATGGGACAGCTCAGCCACCATCCGGGCAATGGGCTCGATCTGAGCCATATCAGAACATGCCGCCCATCGCGCCCATGCCGGGAGCCATCTTGTTCATGGCGTCCTCGCGGGCCTGCTCGCCCTTGCGCAGCGCCTCATTCACGGCCGCCTGCACCAGGTCCTGCAGCATTTCCACATCGTCGGGATCAACCACCTTGGGGTCGATAACGATCTTGGTCAGCTCGCGCTTGCCGGTCACCTCGACCTGCACCATGCCGCCGCCGCTGGCAGCTTCATACTTGGCCAAATCCAGCTTCTCCTGGGCCTCGGTCATCTGCTGCTGCACCTTCTGCGCCTGACGCATCAGCTGCTGAATGTTGTTGTTGCCGCCGAAACCACCGAAATTCTGTCTTGCCATGGGAATCATCCTCCTAATAAAATGAATTTTCTTCTCTTCACGAGATTTGTTATCACAGGGTACGGTTAAGGGTCAGATCGCCGGATACGCTGGTCACAGATACCACCGCGCCGCCGTCATTGAGCGACACGCCGTCTGTGCGCAGTCGTCCGCTGACTGCCCGCAGGGATACGTTCGCCACATCCACCGGTGCGTTCACCACAATATTGCCGGAAACCGTGGTCGCGTCCAACTGGTCATAGGCGTCTGCCAGGTCGAGCGTCAGGGCGCCGGTCACACTGCTGGAGCGGATCGACTGAATGCTGCTGCCGCTGACATGCATATCACCGGACACGGTGCGCAGGTTCAGCTTCGGCGCTGTAATCTGCTCCGCCTGGAGATCTGCCGTCACCGTATGCAATGCGACCGTCAATCCCTCCAGGTCAAACGCGCGCAGCACGCCGGTGACTGTCTCCAGCTTCAGGTCGGTACCGACAAGGCTTCGCGCCGTGATGGCGCCGGAAACGGTCGCCGCGCTCACCGCGCCCTTCCAGGCCGTCGGAATGCGAAGCATCACCTGCATCCAGCGGCTGATATTCACACGCGGCAGGCTTACCGTGGGCTGCTCCACCTTGAGATGACCTTCCTCGCAGGCAATCTTGACGCTCTCCATGTCCTCGTCGCTGCCGGCGATCATCACCTGGATCTGCTCCACGTCGTCGATCATCACTTCCAGCGACGCCCAGGCCAGGCTCAGCTCGATCGCGCTGGTGGACAGCACGTCAAAGGATTCATTGCGATTCATGGTGCGCCCTCCTTATCATCCATCATGATACCACGTTTTCGCCATCCTTGCAAGTGGTCAGCTTTGTGCCGCGGGAACACCGATGACCCCGCTCACCACGTCCTCCATGATGGCCATGACCACCGGCGTGCCGCGCTCACCGCGGTTTTGCAGCGGGATCAGGTCCTTGGGCATGCGGCTTGGCGCACTCTTGACCTGGCTCACAATCAGGTCGCAGGCCTCTTGGTCTGCCGCACAGATACCGGCAATATACTTGCCGTTGGCGCCGTTGCGGTTGAAGGGGAAACACTTGACGCCCTTGCCGTTGCGATTCTGGGCCTCAAACTCCATGGCGGGGATGCGCTTGGCATAGCCTCGCTCGGAGATCAGCACGATCTCGCTCCTGGGCGTCAGCTGACCGGCCCACAGCAGTTCGTCGTTATCCTCGATGACCATCGCCTTCACGCCCGCGGACACTCGGCCCTGGGTGGGCACGGAATCCAGGGTGAAGCGAATGCTCATGCCGTTTCGGGTCACCAGCAGCAGATCCTCGCGGGACAGCACCGGAATCACAAACAGCAGCTCGTCGTCCTTCTTGATGTTGACCGCCGCAAACTTCTTGCTGCGCACCGCAAAATCCGCCGCTGCCGTGCGCTTGATCATGCCGTTCTTCGTCACAAACAGCAGATCGGGCTGCTTGGGCATATCGGCAGGCTTGGCACACAGAATATGCAGCGCGTCCTCGCCATCCTCCAACCCTGCCAGCAGGCCGCTCAGCAGCTGGCCGCGGTCCTTGGGCTTGATCTCCGCCAGACTGCCCACGGGCACAGTGTAGCAGTTGCCATGGTTGGTCAGCAGATACAGCGTCTCGTCCGTCTGCGTGGTGAACTGGAACCGCGAGGCCTCCTTGGGATTCTCGTCATAGGTTGGCAGCGGATTCTTCTTCACAAATGCGGGATACATGCGCTTCAACTGGCCGCCGTAGGTGTAGACAACCACTGCATCCTCGGCCACCGGCGCAATATCCTCCGGAGCAATCTGCACGTCATCAGGTGCTTCGATGGTCGTGCGGCGCTCGTCGGCATACTCGTCGGCGATCTCTTGGAGCTCCTTCTTAATAACGTTCAGCAGCTTCTTTTCACTCCCGAGGATGCCTTCCAATTTGTCGATCAGCTTCAGCAGTTCCTCATATTCCTTACGCAGAGCCAGCATTTCCAGATTGGTCAGGCGCTGCAGGCGCATGTCCAGGATGGCCTGGGCCTGTATGTCATCCAGCGCAAAGGCCTCCATCAAGGCGATCTTCGCTTCCTTGGGCGTCTTGCTGGCACGGATCAGGCGGATGACCTCGTCGAGGTTGTCCAGCGCGATCATCAGACCCTCAAGGATATGGGCGCGGGCCTTGGCCTGCTTCAGGTCAAACTGCGTGCGGCGGGTCACGACGTCCTTTTGATGGCGGATGAAATAATGAATGATCTGCTTGAGAGACAGCGTCATGGGCTTGCCGTCAGCAATGGCGACCATGTTCACGCCGAAGGTCACCTGCAGGTCGCTGTACTTGTACAGCACCGCCAGTACCTTGTCCACGTTGGCTTCCTTGCGCAGCTCGATGACAGCACGCATGCCCTCACGGTCAGACTCGTCTCGAATGTCGTAGATACAGCCCAGCGCTGTCTTCTTTTCCTCGCTCAATTTGAGGATCTTTTCCAGCATCGCGGCCTTGTTCACCTGATATGGGATCTCATTGATCACGATCAGCTTGCGGCCCGCATTGCCATCCTCGATGCTGATGCGTGCGCGAACGGACAGCTTGGAGCGACCGGTCTCATAGCCCAGACGGATCTGGTCATTCTTGACCAGCACGCCGCCGGTGGGGAAATCCGGGCCGGGCATGATCTCCATCAATTCATCCAGCGAGATGGCCGGATTGTCGATCTGCGCGATGACCGCACGGATGGTCTCGCCCAGGTTGTGCGTGGGAATGTTGGTCGCAAGACCCACGGCAATGCCGTCCGCACCGTTCACCAGCAGGTTCGGAATGCGTGCCGGGAGCATATCAGGCTCTTTCAGCGTATCATCGAAGTTCAGGGAGAAGCGGACCGTGTCCTTCTCGATGTCGCGGAGCATCAGCATGGCCAGCGGCGTCATGCGGGCCTCGGTGTATCGCATGGCCGCCGCGCCGTCGCCGTCGATGGAGCCGAAGTTGCCGTGACCGTCCACCATCGTGCCGCGCATGGAGAAATCCTGCGCCATGCGCACCAGGGCGCCGTACACAGAGCTGTCACCATGGGGATGATATTTACCCAGACAATCGCCGACGATACGGGCGCACTTGCGGTGGGGCTTGTCGGGCGTTGTGCCCAGTTCCATCATCGTGTACAGGATGCGGCGCTGAACGGGCTTCAAGCCGTCCTCGACACGAGGCAGAGCACGCTCCAGAATGACATGCTCGGCATAGGGGATCATTGAATTGTGCATCACGTCCTCCATGGACGTCTGCAAAATGCGGGACGGGTCGTCCTTCACGATCGGCTTATCGTTGATTTTCTTCTTGCCTGCCATGACTTATGCCCTCCCTTCCTGTGCCTTGCGCTGATCCTCGGGCACCTCAAAATTGTCTTGACGGTTGAAATCAGCATAGAGACTGATATAATCGCGGCGGGGCTCCACCTTGTCGCCCATGAGGATGGTCGTCAGGCGGTCGGCCTCGGCGGCGTCCTCAATGCTCACCTGCATCAGTTTGCGCTGGCTCGGGTCCATGGTGGTCTCCCACAGCTGCTCGGGGTTCATCTCGCCCAAGCCCTTGTAGCGCTGAAGCGTGTAGCCCTTGCCGGCCTCTTTGATGGCCTTGCCCAGTTCCTTGTCGTCGTAGGCATAGATGACCTTGCTGCCCTTTTGTACCTTGTACAGCGGGGGCATGCCGATATACACATGGCCCTCGGTGATCAGGCTGCGCATATAGCGGAAGAAGAAGGTCAGCAGAATGGCGCGGATATGGGCGCCGTCCTGGTCTGCATCGGAGAGAATGATGACCTTATGATACTTGAGGCCGGAGAGCGAGAAGCCCTCGTCGATGCTGGTGCCCAGCGCAGTGATCAGGCTGCGGAACTCCTCGTTGTTCAGCACCTGGTCCAGGCGCTTCTTCTCGACATTCAGCGGCTTGCCGCGCAGGGGCAGAATCGCCTGGAAGCGGCTGTCACGGCCCTGCTTGGCGCTGCCGCCTGCGGAATCGCCCTCGACGATGAACAGCTCGTTGTCCTCTGCCTTGTGGCCGCGGGCCGCAGACAGCTTGCCCACCAGGGGCGCAGCCTCCAGCTGATTGGCCTTGCGGGCGTTGTCGCGGGTCTTGCGGGCCGCCTCGCGGACCTGGGCTGCCTTCACGGCCTTGGTCACGATCTGCGTTGCCAGCTCCTGATTTTTCAGATTGTCCAGCCAGTCGGTCAGCTTCTCGGTGATGATGGCCTCAGCCACTGGGCGCACCTCGCTGTTGCCCAGGCGGCCCTTGGTCTGGCCCTCGAACTGCGGGTTCTTGACCATGGCGATCAACACGCAGGTCAGGCCCTCGCGGAAGTCCTCGCCGGAGAGGTTGTTGTCCTTCTCCTTCAGCGCGCCGATCTTGCGGGCATAATCGTTCATCACCTTGGTGAACGCAGCCTTGAAGCCGGTCTCATGGCTGCCGCCCTCGGCGGTGGGGATATTGTTGACATAAGAGAACACATTCTCCGTATAGCCATCGGTATACTGGATGGCTGCACGGCAGATGATGGTATCCTTCTGGCCCTCCAGATAAATCACGTCGTCGCTGAGCGTGGTCTTGTCGGTGTTCAGGTACTTGACAAAGTCGATGATGCCGCCCTCGTAGAGATACTCGCGGGTGCGCTTTTCGGGGTCCTTCTCCCGCTCATCGGTGAAGGTGATGTGCAGACCCTTGTTCAGATAAGCCAGCTCCTGCAAACGTCGCGCCACCTGTTCGCCATTGAAGCGGACGTCCTCAAAAATGGTATCGTCCGGCAGGAAGCGGACCATCGTGCCCTTCTTTCTGGTGTTGCCGATGCGCTCCAGCGGGCCCACGGGCTTGCCTGCAATCACCTTGCCCTTGGCCGGGTCCATCTCGGAGGTGAAGCGCATCTGGTAATGCGTCCAGTTGCTGAACACATCGACCGTCATCCACTTCGACAGTGCGTTCACGACAGATGCTCCGACGCCATGCAGACCGCCGGAGTAGCTGTAATTCTCATTATTGAACTTGCCGCCCGCGTGCAGCTGCGTGTACACTACCTCAACGCCGGTGATGCCCAGGGTCGGATGAATGTCCACAGGCACGCCGCGGCCATTGTCCATGACGCTGGCAGAGCCGTCGTTATGCAGCGTGACCGAAATATCAGTGGCATAGCCGTTGCTTGCCTCGTCGATGGCGTTATCGACGATTTCCCACAGCAGGTGATGCAGACCGCGCGTGGAGGTCGTACCGATATACATACCGGGGCGCATACGGACGGCCTCGAGGCCCTCCAGCACCTGGATACTGCCTGCGTCATATGTCTGTGCCATATTGATTAACTCCTTGTCTTTGACGGAATATTACAAAAAACCAACAAATTGTATTATATCACAAAACAGATGTTTGCACAAGTTTTACCCTATGTATATCTGTCGAAACAATACCGTTCACGCCGCCTCGTCCTCCCGTCTGCGCAGGAGCTCAATCATCCCTGAGGAGACCAGCACGCTGAGCATCGACCAGACGATCCGCTGGGCCGGAATATAGGTCAGCGACAGCAGCAGCACCGTGAAGTCGCTGAGAACATAAAACACCGAGAGCTTCATCCGCGTTTTCGCCTGCACGATGAGCGCAAGTGAATCATCCGCCCCTGCCGCGCAGCCATACCGCACGATCAGCGATGTGCCCACCCCGACAAACACGCCGCCCGCCAGCGCTGCCGCAGCGGGCCAGGCAGCCAGGTCGGGCAGCAGCGGCGGAAAGGCCTCAAACAATGCATACCACAGCGTATAGCATAAGGACGCGACAATCGAATCCCAGAGAAACGTGCTTTTCAGCACGATCGTGCCTGCGGTGATGGCCATCAGGTCCATCACCAGATTGCTGATTCCCGGCGAGATCCCAAACCACCGGAGCAGCAGCAGCGACACACCGAGTACGCCGCCCTCCGAGATGGCACATCGGGCATGCACATTATAGAGGCCAAACGCCAGAACCCCAGCACCAAGAACGATGGAACCATATTTCCTTGCAATTTTCACCTTGAATACCTGTTTTCCTTGTTTGCTGCCGAAGAAAAGGCGCTCCGGTGCTCCATCATTATACCAACGGTGCCCGCAAAACACAAGAAAAACGGTCCAGCAAATTGCTCAGTCTCCGCACTCCCCCTTGACAAGCCGCCCCAATGCGGTACAATGTAGTGAGAGCTGCGGTGAAGCCGCACACGGATAAATCCCCGACAGAAAAGCTGTCGTACATAACACAAGGAGGACGAACCAATGTCCATTACGAGCAAGCCTTTTGGCAAGAATCTTCAGGGCGAGCAGGTCATGCTGTACACCATGACCAACGCCTCCGGCGCGTCTGTTTCTCTGACCGATCTGGGTGCCACCCTGGTCTCCATTATCGTGCCTGACAAGAACGGCGACATGGCTGACGTGGCGCTGGGCTTTGACTGCGCCGAAAAGTACGCAGTTGGCCATGGCAGCATGGGCGACACGATCGGCCGCTATGGCAACCGCATCGGCAAGGGCCATTTTGTGCTGGATGGCGTGGCGTATCAGCTGGAGCTGAACGACAACGGCAAGAATTCTCTGCACGGCGGCAGCGACAATTTCAGCACCAAGATGTGGACCGTGACGCCCATTGAGACCGCTCATCGCGACAGCCTGGCCTTCCATTATGTGAGCGCTGACGGCGAGAGCAATTTCCCCGGCACGCTGGACGTGACCGTGACCTATACCTGGGACGAGGACAGCAACCTGATTATTTGTTACGAGGCCACCACCGACAAGACCACGCTGTGCAACATGACCAACCACACCTATTTCAACCTGGCCGGTCACGACCACGGCACCGTCCGCGACCATGTCGTGTACATCGACAGCGACGTGATCACGCCTGTGGACGACGAACTGATCCCGCTGGGCGGCTATATGCCCGTGTCCCAGACGCCCTTTGACATGCGCGAGGGTCTGCTGCTGAGCGATGGTCTGGACGCAATGGAGACCTGCTCCCAGATGATGATCCCGAAGGGCTATGACCACAACTATGTCCTGCGCAAGGGCGAGGCCATGGGTCTGGCTGCCTGCGTGCATCACGAAGAAACGGGCCGCACCATGGAGGTCATCACCGATCAGCCTGCCATGCAGCTGTATTCTGCCTGCACCACCTATTACGAGGGCGGCAAGGACGGCGCTGTTTACGGCAACTATTCCGGCCTCTGCCTGGAGACCCAGCACTGCCCCGACGACCCCAACAATCCCCAGTTCCCCGGCACCACCGTCCTGCGTCCCGGCGAAAAGTACGACACCACCACCATCTACGCCTTCCGCATCGACGACTAAGGGCGCTGCCCTTAGAACCCGCCAGGGCCGCGGTGTGGCCCTGGACCCACGGGGGTTCGCGCTGTGGCGCGACCAGGGGCGCTGCCCCTGGACCCTGCAAGGGCTGCAGGCCCTTGACC
>R21__coassemble_1207_pt1 | contig 18222 bp, 16 predicted proteins | sample R21__metabat2_low_PE_059 | metagenome-assembled genome bin R21
GTGCAGGGGCACGCTGCCGCTCATGGCGATAAAGGGCAAATTGATATGTGCCAGTTCAGATGCAGACAGTTCCTTTTTCGCCTGCTCGGCAGCCTCACGGACACGCTCAGCAGCGGCAGGATCACGCGAAAGGTCGATATGATACTGGTTCTGGAACTCGCCGCACAGATATTGCACCACCCGCGCGTCAAAATCGTCGCCGCCCAGGTGATTGTCGCCTGCGGTCGCCAGCACCTCGATCACGCTCTCGCCGATCTCGATGATGGACACATCAAACGTGCCGCCGCCCAGATCGTAGACCATGATCTTCTGCGCAGCACCATTATTCAGGCCATAGGCCAGCGCGGCGCTGGTCGGCTCGTTGATGATTCGACGCACATTCAAGCCGGCAATGCGGCCCGCATCCTTGGTCGCCTGGCGCTGAATGTCGTTGAAATAGGCAGGCACCGTGATGACCGCGTCCGTCACCGGCTCGCCCAGGTAGGCCTCAGCATCCGCGCGCAGCTTGCGCAGGATCATGGCGCTGATCTCCTGCGGCGTGTAGTCGCGGCCGCCCAGGTTCTGTTTCCAGTCCGTGCCCATGTGGCGCTTGACCGAGCTGACGGTCCGCCGGGCATTGACTGCCGCCTGACGCTTCGCCGCGCTGCCAACCAGTCGCTCGCCGCGCTCCGTAAACGCCACGACCGAAGCCGTCGTCCGCTCGCCCACATCGTTCGGAATGATCGTTGCCTGTCCGCCCTCGACCACCGCCACGCAGCTATTGGTCGTTCCAAGGTCGATACCGATTACTTTCGACATAGTGTTTTCTCCTTTTTCCAGGGACTCTATCCCTGGACCCTGCCAAAGGGCCGCAGACCCTTGACCCATTCAGAGCCATACTTGGCTGCACTTACTGTCTTGCGTGCGCTTGCAGCTTTTGTGCATTGGCTTTGTTGCACTCCTGTGGCTTGCACGCTTACGGCTTTTACCAGTAGAATCCGCAGGGGAAACAGCAGCCGGAACCGCAGCACATCTGCATGATGCACAGGCTCATGCACAACCGCTGCAAATTGTTCGCATTCATATTGAAGCCGCCGGCATTCTGCTGATAGGTCTGCGCACCGCGGCGGAATTGGTTCAGCAGTTGGTGATACTGGACGTTGTTCGGGTCCATCTGGACGGCACGCTGCATGTGCTCAGTGGCCATCATCGTGTTGCCAAGGCCATTTTGCGCCAGTGCACTCAGATAGTACCAGCGGGCGTTTCGGCTGGCGCTCACCACGCCGGAAAGCACGTTCACAGCCATTTGATACTGGCGGCTGTTCACAAATCGGACAGCCTGACGGAACGGCTCCGGGTCGCCGGGCTGCTCCTGGGGCGGCGGAACCTGCCCGCCGGCCTGCCAGGGAGCGCCAAAGCCGAACAGGTCGCCAAAGTCAAAGGTCGTGTATCCGCCCGGACCGTAAGAACTGCTCTGCTGCTGCCCCTGCTGGCCATAGCCGAAGGGGCCGTACTGTCCGTAGGGATTCCCCTGACCGGCGCTGCCGTAGGGATTTCCCTGTCCGTAGGGATTGCTCTGCTGCTGGCGCCCCGCATACTTTTCCGGGTGCATCAGCATGTCATAGGCTGTGTTGATATCGTTCATCCGCTCCGTCGCCTTGGGATCGTCGGGATGCAGATCGGGGTGATTCTCTTTGGCCTTTTGCCGATAGGCGCGCTTGATTTCGTCCTGTGTCGCGCCGTGCTGGATTCCCAGCACCGCATACGGGTCATTCACCATGCTGCTCCCCCTCCTTCTGCATTTTCACATTATAGACCTGCCACACGCCCGAATACAGGATATTCCGCAGCAGCTCCGCGTCCTGTACCAGCGGCAGCTCCTCCATCACACCGGACGCCGCGCCGAGAGTCTGCATCAGCAGCTGCTTCGCTTCCGCCGGCTTCACGTCCAGGGCCGACAGCGGATTATAGCTGCCGTGCTTCACGTCCTTGGCATAATCCACCGCCGCGTCCATCATATACACAAACCGGCCCAGCGACTCGCCAAACTGGCGCAGCGCCTCCTGCCAGAAATCTCTTTTCCACAAAAACAGCTCGCCCATCAATCGGCCAAAGCACGCCGCCGCCGCATCCGGCTGCGGCGCAGGGTCCTTCTCGATTGCCGACAGCTCGTTCATACAGGTTTCGATTGCCCTGCACTGCGCAGGCCACGCTTCCCGGACTGTGCGATAATTCTTTTCGAGCAGATCGGCAGCGCCCTTTTTCAGCAGCTTGTGATCGTCATGCCAGTCATCCAGAAACTTGTGATACATCAGCGCCACAGTCATGTCTGCCGCATATTCGTCGATTCCGGCAATCACAGTCTCGTCGTGCGCCTTGCGCGGATGTGCGATACACTTGGCCGAGCCTGTCGTCTCCCTAGGCTCATACAGCGACGCAAGAAACAGCACCAGGAAGGTCATGTCGTAGGTCAGGCTCATTTTGCCCATGAACCCGTGGCGGCTGCCCAGCGTCCGGCACAGACCGCAATAGACCCGATTGTATCGCGCCTTCTGCTTTTCGTCCAGATCGTCTATATTCGGCCGCACATGTCCAAACATCCGCCGCACCTCCCTGCAATGGTTATTATCCTCATATCAATGAACCCTGTATGAACCAGCCTCCGGCGCATACATAATCTACATTTTACCTGATTTCCGCCGGATATGCAAGTGGGCAATTATGCAGCCCGAAAACGCTCTTGACATATACCCCCATAGGGTATATAATCATCCTGTAAAAGGAGGGATGGCCATGGAAAACGAATGCTGCTGTGAGCGCACCAAGGCCCGCAGTCCGGAAGAGAACCGCAGCCTGATGAACCGGCTGAACCGCATCGAAGGCCAGATTCGTGGCATCAAGGGCATGGTGGAAAAAAGCGCCTACTGCCCGGACATTCTGATTCAGGTCGCCGCCGTCAACGCTGCGCTCAACGCCTTCAACCGTGAGCTGCTGGCCTCGCACATCCGAACCTGCGTCGCCGAGGGCGTCCGCAATGGCGATGAGGCCAAGATCGACGAGCTGGTCGCCACGCTCCAAAAACTCATGAAATGACCCAAGGAGGCTTTATGAAGCAATATACCGTCACCGGCATGACCTGCGCCGCCTGCCAGGCACGCGTGGAAAAGGCCGTCTCAAAGGTGCCCGGCGTCACATCCTGCTCGGTCAGTCTGCTGACCAACAGCATGGGCGTGGAGGGCGCCGCTGCCGACCGTGACATCATTCAGGCCGTGGTCGATGCAGGCTACGGCGCATCTGCCAAGGGCGCCGCTGCCGAAAGCAAATCCGCCTATGACGAGGACGCGCTGGCCGACCACGAAACCCCGATCCTCAAGCGCCGTCTTTGGACCAGCGTCGGCTTCCTCGCCGTCCTCATGTACTTCTCCATGGGGCATATGATGTGGAACTGGCCGCTCCCCACCTGGTTCGACGGTAATCACGTCGCCATGGGGCTGGTTCAGCTGCTGCTCACCATCGCGGTCATGATCATCAACAAGAAATTCTTCATTTCCGGCTTCAAGAGCCTCTGGCACCGTTCCCCGAACATGGATACGCTGGTCGCCCTTGGTTCCTCCGCGTCGTTTGGCTGGAGCGTCTACGCGCTGTTCATGATGACCGACGCCCAGGTACACGGCGGCATGGATGCCGCTATGCCCTGGATGGACGAATTTTACTTTGAGTCCGCCGCCATGATCCTCACCCTGATCACCGTAGGCAAGATGCTGGAAGCACGCAGCAAGGGCCGCACCACCGAGGCGCTGAAGTCGCTCATGCGCCTGGCCCCCAAGACCGCCGCACTGCTGGTGAACGGCGTCGAGCAGATCGTCCCCATCGAGCAGGTCCAGCGCGGCGACGTCTTTGTCGTCCGCCCCGGCGAAAATATCCCGGTGGACGGCATTATCCTTGAAGGTGACACCGCCGTGAATGAGTCCGCCTTGACCGGCGAGTCGATCCCCGTGGATAAATCGGTCGGCGACAGCGTTTCCGCCGCCACCGTCAATCAATCAGGCTTCATCCGCTGCCAGGCCACCCGTGTCGGTGAGGACACGACGCTCGCTCAGATCATCAAGATGGTCAGCGACGCCGCCGCGACCAAGGCCCCTATCGCCAAGATCGCCGACAAGGTCTCGGGCGTGTTTGTGCCTGCGGTCATGGGCATTGCCGCAGTCACCTTCATCGTCTGGACGATTCTCGGCAAGCCGGTAGACTTTGCCCTCGCCCGCGCCATCTCCGTCCTGGTCATCAGCTGCCCCTGTGCGCTGGGCCTGGCGACGCCGGTAGCCATCATGGTCGGCAACGGCGTCGGCGCCAAGCACGGCATTCTTTTCAAGACCGCCGTCTCTCTTGAGGAAGCCGGTAAGGTCCAAATCGTCGTTCTGGACAAGACCGGTACGATCACGCGCGGCGAGCCTGAGACGACGGACGTCCTCCCCTCCCCCGGCGTGTCCGAGGCTGAGCTGCTGACCGCCGCCTACGCCCTGGAGATCCGCAGCGAGCATCCGCTGGCCCGCGCCATCGTCCGCGAAGCAGAAATGCGCGGCCTGGCCGCCCCGACCGTCAGCGATTTCCGCGCGTTGCCCGGCAATGGTCTGACTGCCACGCTGGACGGTACTTCGCTGTGCGGCGGCAGCATGAAATTCATCGCCGCTCAGGCCGCCCTGTCCGCCGATCTTCGCGCTCAGGCCGACGCGCTTGCCGCGCAGGGAAAAACACCGCTGTTCTTCACCAAGGCCGGTCGCCTGCTGGGCGTGATCGCCGTGGCGGACACCGTGAAGGAGGACAGCGCAGAAGCAATTCGTTCCCTGAAGGCCATGGGCATCCAAGTCGTCATGCTGACCGGCGATAATCTGCGCACGGCCCAGGCGGTTGGACGCCAAGCCAACGTGGATCAGGTCGTGGCAGGCGTCCTGCCCGACGGCAAAGAGAGCGTGATCCGCGAGCTGCAATCCATCGGCCGCGTGGCCATGGTCGGCGACGGCGTCAACGACGCACCTGCGCTGACCGCCGCTGACGTCGGTATGGCCATCGGTGCAGGCACTGACGTTGCCATCGACGCTGCCGACGTGGTCCTGATGAACAGCCGTCTCACTGACGTGCCTGCTGCGATCCGCCTGTCCCGCGCTGCGCTTCGCAACATTCATGAAAACCTGTTCTGGGCGTTCTTCTATAATGTAATCGGCATTCCGCTGGCGGCGGGCTGCTGGATCGGGCTGTTCGGATGGCAGCTGAATCCTATGTTTGGCGCGGCAGCCATGAGCCTGTCCAGCTTCTGTGTCGTCTCGAACGCCCTTCGCCTGAATCTCTTTGAGCTGTATTCAAGCAAGCGCGACCACCGCTCCGGCAAGGCGCTGCCCGCCGATGCGCTGACTGCGCTCCTGAATGACATCAACGCAAGAAAGGAGGAGACCACCATGACCATTACCATGAAGATCGACGGCATGATGTGCGGCCACTGCGAGGCTCGCGTGAAGAAGGTCCTCGAGGCCATCCCCGGCGTCGAGTCCGCCGTGCCCAGCCACGTTGCCGGTACAGCCGTCATCACCGCTGCCCAGCCCATCGATCCCGCTATTCTCAAGAAGGCCGTCGAGGATCAGGACTACAAGGTGCTGTCCATCGAGTAATCACCGTTCTCAATGTCTTGTTTTCCCTGCTGCCACAAGAAAAGCCGTGATGGAACAATCTTGCTCCATCACGGCTTGTTTCTTTTGCTGTCAGATCATCAGGCCTTGCGCAGGGTGATGACGACATGACGATTCGGTTCGTCGCCCTCGCTGTGGGTATCGACGGCCTCGTTCGCCTGCAGCGCGCTGTGAATGATGCGGCGCTCGTAGGGGTTCATGGGCTCCAGAGAAACCTTGCGGCCCGTCTTCACAGCACGGTTGGCCATGCGGTTCGCCAGGCGCACCAGAGTGTCCTCGCGCTTCGCACGATAGTTCTCGGTGTCCAGGGTCACGCGGGTGTAGCCTTCCTGGCCACGGTTCACCTTCAGGCTGGTCAGGTACTGCAGGGCGTCCAGGGTCTCGCCGCGGCGGCCGATCAGAATGCCCAGCGTGTCGCCGGTCATCTGCACGAACACATTGCCTTCTTCGTCGTTTCCGACAGCCACATCCACGTCCACACCCATCAGGTGGGTCAGCTCCTTCAGGAAGGCCTGCGCCTTGCCCGCAGCAGAGTCAGCCGCAACCTCCTCGGCAGCGATCATGGTCACAACAGGCTTCTCGATGGGCTTCACCGGAGCCTTGGGCGGCAGAGGCTTCTTTTCGGGCTGCGGCTTGGGTTCCTTGGGTTCGCGGGGCTTGCGGGCCTCCTTGGGCTCCTTCTGCTCCTGGGGCTTCTTGGCGCGGGGCTGGCGGGCAGGACGCTCGGGCTTGGGCTCGGCGCTCTTGTCGGCCTCGGTCTTGGGCGCTTCCTCCACCTTCTCAGCCTTCAAGGGCTTCTCGGCAGCCTTGGGGGCCTCAGGCTTCTTCTCAGCCTTGGGAGCCTCGGGCTTCTTTTCGGGCTTGGGCTCGGCCTTCTTCTCAGGTGCGGTGCGCTGCACAGGCTTGGGTGCAGGCTTATCGGACAGGAGGCTCAGCAGATCGTCCTCAGCTTCCTCCACCTTCTTGGTCACGCGGACACGGGCGGGCTTGGAGCCAAACAGGCCAAACAGACCCTTGCTGCCCTCCTCCAGCACCTCGATGGTCACGTCGCTGATGGAAGCGTTCAGCTCGTCCAGAGCTGCGGAGATCGCTTCCTCCTTGGTCTTTGCACTCTTCTCAACGCTGGTCATTACTTGATCGCTCCTTCTCCCTCAACCGGCTTGGCGGTCTTGTCCTTCATATCCAGATACTTGTTGATGCCCCAGGTCTCGACCATCATGATGATATTGCCGGTGACCCAATACAAGGCAAACATGCCGTTAGAGCTGGAGCAGATCCACAGCGTGAACAGCGGGAAGAACCAGTTCATGAAGCTCATGGTGGACTGCTGCTGGGCATTCTGATCGTTGTTGGCAGCAGGCTGCACCGGATTCAGCTTGGTCATCAGCAGCTGCGAGCAGGCGGAGAACGCCGGCAGGATGAACAGACCGTTCCACTCCTTCATGATGCTCAGCTGAGCGATCAGCAGATTGAAGGTCCAGCCGGGAATGGAACCGGAGGCCGCCGTATACACCTCGGTGCTGGCCAGCGCCGTGTACAGGGTCTGCACATTGTTCTGCAAGCTATTGGTGAAGGTCTCCAGAGACAGCTCGGCCAGCTGGGGATAGTTCGCCAGCACGGCAGCCCACTGCTCAGGATTGGCTGCGAAGGACTTGGTCCACACGTCGGCAGTCACCTGACGCAGCATGTTCAGATCCGGCAGGGCAGATGCGAAGGGACTGTCCGGCTGCCACACGTTCTTGATCCACAGCCAGCTCTCCAGCGCAGGCATCTGACCGGGATTCTGGAGGATCTCCAGCACCTGCTCAACGATGCTCTGGTTGGCAACGGCACGCATGGCGTTGAACATCATGATCAGGATGGGGTACGACAGAAGCAGCGGCAGGCAGCTGGACATCGGATTGACCTTTTCCTTCTTGTACAGCTCAGCCATCTTCTGGTTCAGCTTCTCCTGGTCCTTGGCATACTTCTTCTGCAGGGCCTGGATCTTGGGCTGGATCAGCGCAGTCTTGCGCATGCCGACGCGGCTCTTGTAGTCCAGGGGCAGCAGCACGACGCGGACGATGATCGTGAACACCACGATCGACCAGCCGTAGTTGCCCAGGACGGAATTGATGCCGCCCAGGATGTTGATGAATAGTTCGTTCATTCCGGGTCATTCCCTCCTCAATGTGGTGCAGGGATCCTCCGGAACCGGGTCATAACCGCCCTTGCTCAGCGGATTGCAGCGCAGGATGCGCCATGCGGCCATTCCCCCGCCCTTGATCGCCCCGTACCGCTCGATGGCGGTCACGGCGTATCGGGAACAGGTCGGGAAATAGCGGCAGCATGGCTTTGACTTGCGCGGGCTGAGATAGCGGCGGTAAAAATGAATGCACCATAACAAGAAACGCTGCATCAGGCACGATTCCCTTCCGTGAAAGCGGCATGCTTTTTCAGCAGGTAGCGCACGTCCCTTTGCAGGGACTGGAAGGTGGCCTCCGCGGCTGATGGTCTGGCTACGATCACGTACAGGCCGTTTTTCACATCCCCCAGATAGGGCCGGAAGCATTCGCGCAGACGACGCTTGACCAGATTGCGGGTCACGGCGTTGCCCACTTTTTTGCTGACGGAAAAACCGACCTGCAGCCCTCTGCCCTTGGCATAGAGCATGACCAGATCACGACAGGCGACGCTCTTTCCGCGGTGATACACGTACTGGAACGCCTTGTTTTTTTGCAGCCGATAACGTCTCTCCATGATTCATCCTTCTTGCGGCCAGGTCCGGATTCACCCCGTGGGGTGGCAGGCAAAGGCCTGCTGTATACAGGAAAATCCCGCCCCATCAAGCGATGCGGGTCGCTGCGGGACGGGATTCATCCACGAGTCAAGCGCGGGCAAACAGCCAACCTGTCCAAATCAGACAGTCAGCTCCTTGCGACCACGACGACGACGGGCAGCCAGCACGCGGCGGCCGTTCTTGGTGGACATACGGGCACGGAAGCCGTGCACCTTGCTGCGCTGACGCTTCTTGGGCTGATAGGTACGGAACATGGTTCAACACTCCTCTACAAATGTTCGACAATCGGGTAAAACCCGAAATTGCTACAAAACAGCTTTTTCAGTATACCAGTTTCCCCGCGGCTTGTCAAGATACGCCGCGCATTTTCTTTGCGGAAACACATTATTCCGCGCCGGTCGACCCAACATATGGGGGCTGCGGTATCTTTGAGGTACTACGCAGCCCGTTTCACCGGCACAATTCCGCGATCGTGGCTTTTGTCGCCGCGATCAGCGCTTCTGTCGCCAGGATGACCTGGCAGCCGCGCACGCCCGCGCTCACCGACAGCCGCTCCTGCGCCTGGGCCGCTGCGTCGATATAGGTCGGAAATGCCTTCTTCATGCCGATGGGACTGCATCCGCCGCGCAGATAACCCGTCAGCGGCAGCAGCTCCTTCACCGCCAGCATCGCCACGCTCTTGTTGCCGGACGCACGGGCCACCGCTTTCAGGTCCAGCTCCTTCTCCACCGGGATCACGCACACCAGATGCGCGCCCTTGTCGCCGGTCAGCACCAGCGTTTTATAGATCATCTCTGCCGGCAAACCGACCTTCGCAGCCACCAGCTTGCCGTCGAAGTTGTCGTCCTCCACCGCATACTCACGTGTCTCATAGGGGATCTTCGCCGCATCCAGATGACGCAGCACATTCGTTTTCACTGCTTTTGCCATGGATTTCTCCTCCTGTCCAGGCCTTTGACGTTCCCGGTACAAGCGGATTATACACCATCCCTCCTTCGCCTTTCAACCGGCCGTCTGTCCTCTTTTTGTGTTTTTTCCTATTTATGAATCTGAAGGCGGCAAAACGGGCATGCTGGAAAATTGACAGGAGGCGGAAAGCGGTGTACAATAAACGATGAATCCTGCCACTTTTCGCCGCCACCGCGGCTGACCATAAGGAGGGACCTTTATGTCCGATCGCAATCAGGAATCCCAGCGCCGCGTCGTGAATGGCGTGGAGTATTTTGACCGCGGCGTCATCGAGGGCCGCAACGGCCGTAAGTATGAACGCTTTGCCATCCACACTCACTTCGTCCAGCCCGGCGAGGATCAGGCTGAGCTTGTGCGCAAGTATGTGCTGCCCATCTTCCAGCCCGGCGACTGCCTGTCCTTCACCGCCAAGGTGATGGGCATGTGTACCAACAACGTCCGCACCCTCGAAGACACCCATCCGGGTTTCTGGGCCAAGAAGCTGGCGCCCTTCGCCGGTCACAATTCCACCGGTATCGGCATGCATCAGCCCTACAAAATGCAGCTGGTCATCGAGATCTGCGGCCTGCCCCGCGTGCTGTTCGCCGCGTTCGTGTCCGCTATCACCCGTCCCTTCGGCATTCACGGCCTGTTCTACAAGATCTGCGGTCATGACGTTGCGGGTATCGACGGTTTCTACCCTGATTCCTCCTTTGAGGTGTATCACACCATGGGCGTCATCAACCCTGAGCATCCTGTGGAGCTTTGCGACGCCCTCGAAAAGGCGACCGGCGTGCCCACCGTCGTGATGGACGCAAACGACTTTGACCAGAATCAGCTGGGCAAGGGCACTCATTTCCCGCTGACCGACGACGAGATCCAGGACGCCATGAAGGACAATCCCTCCGGCCAAGGCAGCGAGCTGACGCCCTTCATCCTGATCCGTCCCCTGAAGTGATATGCGCAGATTGCTTGCCGTTTTCCTTACGCTGCTCCTGTCCATCGGCTTCGCCCACGCAGAAGAGCAGGTCCCCGTGCTGCCCGTGATGCAGCTGCACATGATCGACGCCGGTACCGCCGACGCCTTCCTCATCATGGCCGGCGATACGGTCATCCTGATCGACTGCGGCACGGACACGGACGCCCACGCCCGGCCCGACGATATGCTCAACTACCTGGCTCAAGCAGGTTTTGACCATGTGGACGCCTACTTCGTCACACATTATCACAATGATCACGCGGGGAATCTGGATCTGCTGATGTCTCTGTATGGTTCTGACAAGACCATCATTTACGGCCCGTCAATGCAGCTGCCGGTGCGATTCCTGCCGCTGCCTGCCGGTGAATATCGTCAGTTGACGGACGGCCAGGAGTTGACCATCGGCGATTTCCACATTACCTGTGTTGGCCCTGAACAGATCCAGGACGGCGGTGAGACCAACCGTGATTCACTCAATTTTGTCCTGTCCTATGGCTGCCATTCCTTCCTTTTCACCGGCGATTACGCCCATGGGTCCCTGGCGGCGCGCTATCCCGACCTACTTAAGGACATTGAGGTGCTGAAATTCCCGCACCACGGCCTCGAGCCAATACTGATGTTCTCCAAGACGATCAAGCTCGTCCGCCCGAAGATCGTGCTGGTTACCGGCAACGCCACCTGGCCAGCCAGGAAATTCATCGAAGGCGAGAATTACTGGAAGCCCGACGCCTATTACGGGCCATATCTGGGCAATGTGGTGCTGCTGTTTTCCCCAAATGACGTCAAGGTCCATACGGATGTGGCGCCCGGGACATTCACCATGCATTCCCCTGAATAATATAAAAAGCTGCTTTCCGGCACTCGTCGAAAAGCAGCTTTTTTCATTCTTCGTCCAGGAAGGCATCCAGCATCCGTGTCAGTTCCTCCACGGTTTCCGCCTGCTGGTCGGCGCAGTCCCACTCCGCCTGGTTGCCATAGCCGAAGCGCACGACGATGGTCGGAAGGCCATTGGCCTTGCCCGCCTCGATGTCGCCCAGGCGGTCGCCCACCATGACGGCCCTGGCAGGCTTCATGGCTTCGAGCTGTTCCGCCAGCGCCTCGGCCTTCGTGCGGCCGGACTTAAAGGCGCTTTTGCCGTCGAACAGATCCGCAACGCCCGTCACCTTCGAGGACAATTCCAGATACTCCTCCAGGCCGTTGGACACGATCACCAGGTCCGCGCGGCCTTTCAAGTGCGCCAGCATTTCGCGGATGCCAGGGAACAGGCGCTGGGTGTAGGGCACGATTTCGAGCTCCGCTGCCTTGCGCATGCGCAGGAACTCCTCGCCCCGCTCCTGCGGAATGCCCAGGATCGGTACCGATTGCTTATAGGTCGGGCCGTTGCACTTCCGGATCAGGCTGTCGGGCAGGTCCGGCAGGCCCATACGTTCCAGCGCCAGGCGGATCTCTCCAATGCACACCGGCATGCTGTCGGCAATGGTGCCGTCCCAGTCAAAGTAGATGGCAGGTCTTGACATACTTCTTCCTCACTTGCTGATGCGCGCAGCCAGTCGGGCAATCAGGTCCGATTGCAGCACCGCGCGCTTGGTAAAATAGTTCCAGACCATTACCACGCCGGTGGCAATGATCTTGTTGAGCATGTACATGGTCGCGGTGAAACCGAACAGCGTCAATAGCACCGTGTCCTCCCCCAGCGTCACGCGGAAGATGAGCATCAGCAGCTCATTGAGCACAAGACCGATCAGGCTCGTGACCACAAATCCCACCTTGGCGGTGGCGCCTTGCTCCTTCACCCCGTCAAACACCCAGGCGATGCACATCAAATAATTGACGATCACCGACACCGTGAACGCGATGGGCGTTGCAATCAGCGTATCCAGGTGCATAAGCTCCCGCAGCAGCACCAGCACCGCGAACTCGATCACAAAGCACACGCCGCCGGTCACCGCAAACCGGATGACCTCGGTCAAACGATTTGGCTTTTTTTCAGGCATGGTTCTCTCCTTTTGCCGGTCACTTTACGACCAGCTTCACATTCTCCGCGCCATAGGCAGCGTTCAGCCGATTCAGACACGCCTCCGAACCGTCACACCAGGAAATGCGCGGCACCAGGAACGTGAGCTTTTCCGCCGGAACATGCACATACACCGGCACGCTGCCCGGATGCATGGACATTCTGCGCAGGCAATCATCCATTTGACGGCGTTCAAGGCGCAAATACAGCTTGCGCTGGGCCTTTGCAGCCAGCTGGCTGTCCGTGGGCTGGGGCGGCGGCTCCCGGTGCGGCGGCGGCGGGACACTCTTCCAGCCATTCATGTCCACCGAGACCGGCACCTTATAATAGGATGGCGAGGGCTCTGGCACGTAATCGTTCTCCTGCAGCGGCTCCGGGATGCTGTCGGGCATCGTCCCGCCGAATGGATCGTAGTACGGCGCATAGTCCCCCTGGTCATACATGGGGCCGCCGTAGGCAGGCAGCACATACTCCGGTTGGGCATAGGAGCCTCGTGACGTCTGGAACGTCGAGGGATCGACGCCAGTGCGGCTGCCGCCCTGGGTCAGGTTCTCCCAGTCCTCCAGCGAGGTCACACGATCCACCAGCAGCTTGGGCGATTCTTCCTCGCGGATGGACAGCTTGCCGCTGAGCACCACGACGTCGTCCGCCGCCAGCATGCCCTGATAGCGCTCAAAGGTTTTTGGGAACACCAGACACTCGATCTGGCCCGTCAAGTCTTCCAGCGTCAGGAAGCCCATATAGGCGCCCTTTTTGGTGGCCTTGCCCTTGACTTCGGTCAGGATGCCGCCCATATCGACGCTGCGTCCGTCCAGGGCCATGCCGTGGTCCTGGCGCTCATCCAGCTCTTGAATATCCGCTGTGGAAAAGCGCAGACGACCCAGATTTTCGCGGTAATCGTCCAGCGGATGCCCGGTAATGTAGACGCCGGTCATCTCTTTTTCAATCGCCAGACGCGTCCTGGCCGGGTAATCCGGTAGGTTCGGCAGGTCGCGCCGCTGCTCAAAAATCGGCTTTTCCTCCGCGCCAAAGGCTATGTCAAACAGCGACAGCTGGCCGTCGACGTTGGACTTGCGCCTTGCGGCGTTGGCGTCCATCGCGCTCTCATACACCGCCAGCATCTGCGGACGATTCGCGCCAAAGCCGTCAAAGGCGCCCGCGCGGATCAGGCTGTCCACCACACGCTTGGAGCACTCGGTGGTGTCAATGCGGTCGCCAAAGTCCAGCACATCCTTATATGGACTCTTCCGGCGCTCGCGCACGATGGCCTCCACCGCGTTCTGACCCACCGTTTTGACCGCGCCCAGACCGAACAGAATGCCCATGCGACCATCCTCGGTCTTCTGCACGCTGAACTTCCAGCCGGAGCGGTTGATATCCGGCGGCAGCACAGGGATGTCATGGCTGCGGCAATACTGGATATAGCCCGCGATCTTCGGCGCGTTGCCGTACACGCTGTTGATGATAGCGGCCATGAACGCCACCGGATGATAGTATTTGAGCCACGCGGTCTGCATGGCGACAACGCCATAGGCCGCCGCGTGGGATTTGTTGAAAGCATAGGATGCGAAGGAGATCATCTCGTCATAGATCTGGTTCGCCACATCCTCCGGCACACCGTTGCGCACGCAGCCCGGCACGGTCACATGGCCGTTCTCGTCCGTCTGTCCATGCACGAAATATTCGCGCTCCTGCTCCATGACCTTGTGCTTTTTCTTCGCCATGGCGCGGCGCACCAGGTCGCTTCGGCCATAGCTGTACCCAGCCAGATCGCGCACGATCTGCATGACCTGCTCCTGGTACACCATGCAGCCATAGGTCACGTCCAGGATGGGACGCAGCTTCTCAGTGGAATAGACCACGCTGTCCGGGTTCTGCTTGCCCGCGATATAGCGCGGAATGGAGTCCATGGGGCCTGGGCGGTACAAACTGATGGCAGCGATAATGTCCTCAAAGTTGGAGGGCTTCATGTTCGTCAGGAAGGTGCGCATGCCGCTGCCTTCGATCTGGAACACGCCGTCCGTCTCGCCGTCGGAGATCATCTTGTACAGCGCAGGATCGTTGATGTCAATGTCCTCGGCGGTCATGTCGATGCCTTCGGTCTCGCGCATCATGTCCAGCGCGTCGCGGATGACCGTCAGTGTGCGCAGGCCCAAAAAGTCCATTTTGAGCAGGCCCAGATGCTCCACCGTGTCCTTCGGATACTGGGTGGTGATGACCTCGTCGTTTCGCTGAAGCGGGATATAGTCGGTGACCGGCTCGCCGCAGATCAGCACGCCCGCCGCGTGGGTCGAGGCGTTTCGCGGCATGCCCTCCAGCGTCAGCGCCGTGTCGATCAACCTCTTAATTTCCGGCTGCTCCTCATACATGCGGTGCAGCTGCGGCGACAATTTCAGCGCCTTCTCCAGTGTCATGCCCAGTTCCATGGGCACTGCCTTCGCCACCGTATCCGTGTCCTGATAGCTCATGCCCAGCACACGTCCCACGTCGCGGATGACGCCCTTGGCCGCCATCGTGCCGAAGGTGATGATCTGGCTCACGTGGTCGGCGCCGTACTTGCGCACCACATAGTCGATGACCTCCTGGCGGCGCTCGTAGCAGAAGTCCGTGTCAATATCGGGCATGGACACGCGCTCCGGGTTCAGCAGTCGCTCGAACAGCAGATTATATCGCAGCGGATCGACCATGGTGATGCCCAGCGAATACGCCACGATCGAGCCGACGCCGCTGCCGCGGCCCGGACCGACCATGATTCCCCGGCTCTTGGCATAGTGGATAAAGTCCCAGACGATCAGGAAATAGTCGACGTATCCCATCTGGTTGATGACGCCGATCTCATAGTCCATGCGGGTATAGGGCTCGTCCCCGTCCTTCGCCTCGGGATAGAGGCGCTGGATGCCCTCGCGGCACAGGCGCGTCAGCATTTCGAGAGACGTTTCACCGGTGTCAATGGGGAAACGCGGGATCTTCGTGACGCCAAACTCAAAGGTGACATTGCAGCGCTCCGCGATCTCGTGACTGCGCTCCACCGCGTCCGGCACCGCGCGGAACAGCTCGCGCATCTCTTCCTCGCTCTTGACGTAAAGTTCCTTGGTGTCGTAGTGCATGCGGCTCTCGTCATCGAGGGTCTTGCCGGTCTGGATGCACATCAGCACCTCCTGGGCGTCGGCGTCCTTCTGCTCCAGGTAGTGGCAGTCATTGGTGGCGACCAGCGGCACGTCCATCTCATTGGCGATGCGGATCAGGCGCGGCAGCACGATCTTTTCCTCACGGATGCCGTGATCCATGATCTCCACAAAGAAATTGTCCTTGCCGAAGATCTCCTGCATGTCGCGGATATAGCGGCGCGCCTCGTCGTACTGCTCGCGCAGAAGCAGCTTGGGCAGATCGCCGGACAGGCAGGCAGACAGGCAGATCAGACCCTCGTGGTGCTCGCGCAGCATCTGGTAGTCCATGCGTGGGCGATAATAGTAGCCGTTGACAAAGGCTTCGCTGTCCAGCTTCACCAGGTTTTGATAGCCGGTGTTGTTCTCGCACAAAAGCAGCAGATGGCTCGTCTCACGTCCGCCCACGCTCTTGTCCAGGTGGTCGCGGCACACATAGGCCTCGCAGCCGATGATGGGCTTCAATCCGGCGTCCTTCATGGCAGAATAAAAGTCGATCACGCCGTACATCACGCCGTGGTCCGTGATGGCGCAGCTGTCCATGCCCAGCGCCTTCACCCGTTCCACCAGCTTATTGATCCTGCACGCGCCGTCCAGCAGGCTGTACTCCGTGTGCAGATGCAGATGCGTAAACGCCATCCGTCCGCCGCCTCCTTTGCATGTCGCTCTTTTCATTATATCACAAGCACAGTTTGCGGGCAAGACTTTCCCTTCGCAGAAGATTTGTCTCGCAGGTCCACTGATAAATCGTAAAATCTCAGTCCCGCAATCAGGAAGGCGTTGTTTTCGCTGCCGATTTGTTGTATAATAATGTGAGGGATTTTCGGGTCCCGAAAAAGGAGGGGCTATGGGCAAGCAAAAACTGTCCCGTGAGGAGAACCGGCGCGCCTGGTTGTTTGCGCTGCTGATCGCGGCATGTCTGCTCATCCTGGCTTTTGTCGGTTTCCGCCTGCTTCCGCTGCTGCCAGCGCAGGTGACGATCCCATCCGCCAGCCCCGCGCTGCTGGAAGCCTCCCAGGGCCTCGACCGAATCGCGGTGCAGCTGTCCTTCGACCCGGATGCCGCCATCGAGCTTCGGGCCGTACAGACCCTGACCCTCACCAACCGCACCGGCGTTCCGCAGTCTGCCATCATCCTTCGCAGCTACACAGGCGCATATCTGAGCCTGAACAGCTCCCCCGCTGCGTCGGACGAGCTGTTTGAAGCAAGCTACGGCGCCACCTTTTCCGGCGGCGGCGTCATGATCGACAGCGCAGCCGTCGATGGGAAACCTGTCATGCCATCCTGGCTGGACCCGGCGGCCCGCACCGTTCTTTCCCTTCGGCTGGATACGCCCTGGCAGCCTGATGAAACGCTGACCGTTTCCCTGACCTGGCATGCCGCCGTTCCCGACTGTGCCAGCCGCTTCGGATATTCGGACGGCATCTGGGCACTGGGCAATCTATTCCCGACGCCCGCGCTCTGGGTGGACAGCGAATGGGATCAAACACCGTACCTGTCCGTTGGCGACCCGTTTCGCACAGCCTGCGCCAACTGGGAGGTGGAGCTGACCCTGCCAAGGGCCTATCAGCCCGCCGCGACCACCTATGCCGAGCCGGTCATCCAAGGCAACTCTGCCATCTATCGCTATGAGGTGCTTGCCGCCCGCGACTTTGCGCTGACCATCAGCGCCGGATATCAGGCCGCAAAGGCCATGGAGGACGGCGTGCTGGTCACCGCCTATGCCAAGAATGCCTCCGACGCCAAGCGCCTGCTGACCTACTCCCGTCAGTCTTTGCGCTGCTATCGCAGGCTCTGGGGCGAATACGCCTATCCGGCCTATACTGTCGCCCAGGTGGATTTCCCTTATGGCGGCATGGAGTATCCCGGTCTGACGATGATCGGGCAATCGCTCCTGCGGACAGACGATTTGTCCCTGGAGATCACCGCTGCTCATGAGGCCGCTCACCAGTGGTGGGGCGTACAGGTCGGCAACGACGGCGTACTTCAGCCCTGGCAGGATGAAACCCTGGCGGTCTACGCAGCGGCAGTATACCTGGGACAATTCCACGGCGAAGGCCTGCGCCGCGATTATACCGCGGCCTTCCTTGACAGCGCCATGCGCGAGCGCGTCGCCGGGCCGCTGACGCCGGGCAGTCCGCTGGATTATTTCGACAACCTGAGCGACTACAGCACCGTCGTGTACTATCGCGGCGCAAATCTGTGGACCGCTCTTGAAAACCTGATGGGGCCGGATGTGCTGAATCACGCCCTGGCCGATTATCAGGCACAATATCGCTTCAAGCTCGCTTCCAGGTCTGACCTGATCGGCCTGCTCTCCGCCCACGCGGGGCAGGACCTGTCCGGCCTGGTGGGCGATTATCTTGACACCCTGCTGAACAACTGATCTTTTGATCGAAAGGACATTTCCATGAATCGAACCATTCAAGCCGCGATCCTGATCCCTTCCCTGGAGCCCGACGACCGCCTGCCCGCTTATGTGGACAAGCTGTGCGAGAGCGGTTTCCGGCATGTCGTGATCGTCGACGACGGCTCCAGTGAGAAGTTCCAGCCCATTTTCGACGATCTGGAGCGCCGCGAGGGCGTCGTCGTCCTGCACCACGACGTCAACCATGGCAAGGGCGTCGCCCTCAAAACGGGCCACGCCTACATTGCCGAGCATCTGCCGGACTGTCCTGGTG
>R21__coassemble_1224_pt1 | contig 18032 bp, 19 predicted proteins | sample R21__metabat2_low_PE_059 | metagenome-assembled genome bin R21
GGCGCTGCCCCTCCACCCTGCCAGGGTCGCAGACCCTGGACCCATTCTGCGGTGCGGCTTGTGCGCACACATGCGGGTTGGGCGGCGCTGCGGCTTTGGGGATGCGGGTTGCGCACACACATGGTTGTTGGTTCCGCTGGGGCTTCGGTTTGAGGCTCAGCGGAACTTTTTCCATTTGTGGGAGTGATTGTGCGCTGCGAGGCGTCATAATGGTGAAAGCTCAAATGCAAATGACGGACATGCTGTCTGCCTGGTATTTCAGCAAGTAAACCTCTATTCCATATATATGATAAAGTCCGCGCTGGATTGCTCCGGCGCGGACTTTTGTTTAGGTCGTGGTTCCGGGGCGGCTGCATTGGCAGGTGCCGTTGCTGTAGCAGGTGCAATTCACGCTTGCGCCGGGGGTGACGTTTGTCTCGTTGCACTGCGATGCAGGCGGGTACAGCGGCAAACTGAAGAATTCGTCGCAGACAGAATCCGCAAACTCCTCGGCGGGCGGGATCGGGCAGAAGCCATAGCTGGGGATTAGGATCTCGACATTCGCCAGCACCTTCAAAATGATGGTGACGCAGACCGTCATGGTGAACTGGTTGTGACCGGTATAGCTGCCGGAGACGCAGATCGCGCTGGCCATGGCCTCCATGGTGTAGGGCACGATGGATTCGTCGGGAATGGAGAGCAGCACGTCGCGGTCCACGTTCACAACGCCCTTGCCGATGTACTCAACGCAGCGGCTGTCGATGAACAAGATGTCGATCGGCACGCTCACCGTGCAGCGGACGCGTGCAAAGCACGGACGGTCGCACAGGCGATCAACGGTCAGGTTGCTGATGGCCGCGTCGGTGGTAGAACTGCGGCAGCTCTCGAAGGTGATGGGCGGAACGGGCGCACTGGTGGGCGGTTGGGTCTCCTGCGTGTCACCGCAGCCGCAGGCGTTGCACTTGCAGGTATTGACCACCTGCGCATAGCTCTGGATGGTCACGACCTGATCGTCCAGCTGCTCCTGCTGCAAGCAGGAATCATACACGCGCTTGACCTGCACGCACACCTTTTCCTGGAGTCCGTCAAGCGCGCTGCCGGAGATGGCGCCGGGGCAGCAGGAGGGGTTGCCGTTTTTGTACGAATAGAAGCTCATATGCACGCCTCCTTATTCTCTGGCTCCTGGCCGCTTGGCGGAGCCTTCATCAGCAGTGTATGAGCGAAAACTGCACATGTGCTCATTCCGTGAAAAAAGTCCGCGCCTTGTACGGTACGGACTTTTCTCTTATTCTGCTCGTTCATTCGGCAGGTCCACAAAGAACGTGGTTCCCTCCCCAACCTTGCTGCGCACGCGGATCTTGCCGCCATGGGCAATCACGATGATTCGCGCGATCGACAAGCCCAGGCCATGACCGCCGCTCTCCGCCTTTCGCGCTTTGTCAGAGCGATAGAAGCGCTCGAAGATTTTCGGCAGTTCCTCCTTCGGGATGCCGGGGCCGTTGTCGCTCATCGACAGCGTGCAGCCATTCTCGGTCCATGCGACGCCCATGCGGATCGTGCCGCCCTTGGGCGTGTATTTGACTGCGTTGTCCAGCAGGATTCGCATCACCTGCTTGACCATGTTGCGGTCCGCAGAGATGGTGCAATGCTCGCAGGGCGTCAATTCAAAATGATCCTCCGGCGTGACCATCTCCGCTTCCTTGTGAAGTTCCTCCATGATCTCCATCGGATCGAACACTGACATTTCCATCATCAGCGTCTTTTTGTCGTGACGCGCCAGGAACAGCAGGTTCTCCACCAGCTCCTTCATGCTCGTCGTTTCCTGGCTGATGGCGGTCAGTCCCTCGCCCAGCACCTCCGGATCATCCTTGCCCCAACGCTTCAGCATATTGACATAGCCCTGGATGACCGCGATGGGCGTCCGAAGTTCATGCGACGCGTCGGACACAAACTGCTTCTGGCTGTTATAGCTCAGCTCGATGCGGTCCAGCATCGTGTTGATAACCACCGCCAGATCACGCAGCTCATTCTTCGTACCCGCAAGGTTGATCCGGTTGGACAGGTTGCTGGCCGAAAGCGTCGCCGCCATGTCGGTGATCTCGCGGATCGGCGCCAGCACGCGCTTATCCAGGCGATGATTGTGCCGGATGAAGTACATCATGCGCAGCACATCGCACAGCGCCACCGCCGCCATCAGCCACGCCCACAGCCTCACATAACCTTCCAGGGCAAAATAGACGATGATGTAATGCTGCGGTGCATAGTCAGATGCTTCCGCCACGCCCATCTTCCCCCGGCCGATCCGCTGGAACATCATGGCGATCAATTCCATGTTGCGTTCATGGGAGGCTGCCGGCAGCTCCTCCTGGATCATCACGACCTCAGCGTGCCGGTTCTGGATCTCCTGCTGCGTATAGACGCCGCCTTCACCGGGCGCTGTCCGCGCAATCAGCCGTGTCTCCCGCATCATGCCAAGCCCTGAGACAATGCCATAGCACAGCGTCATCACCAGGCATGTCGCCACAAACGTGCGGACCAGCTGCCATCCATAATGCAGCGCGATCCGGAACGTCAGCGACATTCGGAAATTGCTCAGTACGCCCATCAGCGCCCCATGCAGTCCCTGCGACGCACGATTGAAGCCATTGTCCTGGTTTTTCTCCATCCGGACGCGGCGTTTTTCCTGCTTTCGGCGCTTTTTTTCCTCGCGCCTCTCCCTGCGTTTTTTACTCATAGCTGAACATATACCCCACCGCGCGGATGGTCTGGATCGTCTTGACGCCAAAAGGCTCGTCGATCTTGTGCCGCAGATAACGGATGTAGACGTCCACGACGTTGGTGTCGCCCGCGTAGTCATAGCCCCACACATCGCTGAGCAGCGCGTCGCGGGTCACGGCCTGGCCCTTGTGCTCCATCAAATAGTGCAGCAGGTCAAATTCCTTCTTGGTCAGTGCGACAGGCGTGCCCGCAAACGTGACTGCATAGCTATTCGGATCAAGACGCAGCTGACCGCAGATGATGGCTGCGTCCGCCTGCTGCATGCTTCCGGTCTGGATTCGATGCTTTTTGAGGCCTACACGGATACGTGCCAGCAGCTCCTCAATGGCAAAGGGCTTGGTCATGTAATCATCCGCGCCCATGTCAAGGCCCATGACCTTGTCGGACACATCGTCCTTGGCCGTGAGCATAATGATGGGCAGGTCGCTCTCATGGCGCAGGCGGCGGCATACCTCGATGCCGCTGAGTTCAGGCAGCATCAAGTCCAGGATCATCAGGTCCGGCTTCCAGTTCAGCGCCTTGTCCAGTCCGGTACGGCCATCGCCGGCAGTATCGACCTCATAGCCCTCATGCAGCAATTCCAATTCCAGAAAACGCGCAATCTTCTTTTCATCTTCAACGATCAGGATCTTCGACATGCCGATTCCTCCCGCAGATTATTCCATCCCGATTATAGCACATATATCAAAAAATGGGAATGGCATTCACCATTCCCATACGCTCGTCAGCCGATGGTGGCGGAGCTATGGCCGTCGGCCTCGCTCTCGATGGTCACATCGCCGTCATGGCTCTCCACCTTCACGGGAACCTGGATGGTGGGAACGTCGCCCGTGCCGGTGTAGGCGGCATGCGCGGTGGTGGCGGCAGGATTGGACTGATAGAAGCTGCGGGACTCGGTCTTGGTCTCGGTGGTTTCTTCCTTCTTCTCGGTCTTGGCGTCCATGGAATTGGCAAAGCCGCGGGCAATATCGCTGACGGAGGACTTCACGTTCTCGGCAGCATTGCGGACCATTGCATCGAGGTTTTCGCCGCTGAAATCAGGATCGTCGCGGACCACGTTGAGCTTATAGCCCAGGGCCAGCGCTGCGATGGCGGCGGCGATGCTCATATGCGGCGCGAACAGGATGCAGGCGATGCAGAACAGCGAAGACAGGTTGGCAATCGGCAGTTCTCCCTTGGCGACCTTGAGACGGGTGCGATACAGGCGCTGGAAGAGACCGTTGCGGCGCTCGCGGCGGTTGGAGCTTTCGGTCTTGGTCTGCTTCTTTTCTGCTTCGGCACGCTTGGCCTGCTCGGCTTCCGAGAGGATGCGGCCATTGCGCTCCAGGTCGATCAGGGCGCGGGCCACATTTCCGTTGTGATAGTCCAGCAGCGCCACCGCTTCCTGATAGCTGATGCCGCTCTTGCGGCGGATAAGTTCAATGTCCTCGATCGTGTAGCTTGCCATTTTTGTATCCTCCTTATATTTGAACCATGTAGCTCTTTCTTTCGTCAGCTCCTGCTGACAATGGTATCTTACCACACTTTCTTCCCCAATGCTTGTGAAATCCATTTACAAATGATGAGAAAATGATGAGAAAACACACGCTGCTTGATTAAGAAAGACGCCATCACCGCAGCATGCAAAAAAGAGACCGCGCAAGCAGTCTCTTTCATGTTATTCTGCGGCTTTCTCGACAAATTGCATGTCGACAGCGTCGGCGTAGGCGTATTCCTCATCGTAAAAACCCGAGGCGCGAAGCACGGCCATGGTCGTGTTGACGGCTTCCTCGCTGATCCAGCCGTCCTCGCTCCACAGATGATCCTCATAGGCGCGGTCCAGCGCTGCCTGACGGCCTTCGGGCGAAAGCGTGCCAAACTCGATCTCCAGCACCTTCGCGACCAGATCAGGATCATCCTGCACGGCCTTGAGCGCACGGATCATTGCCCGGACAAATGCCTGGCAGATCTCCGGCGATCTTTCGATGGTGGACTGCTTCACGCTCAGCACGGAATAGGCATAGTCGCCAAGGTCCGGGAATTTGACGAAAGGTTCTTCCCAAATCCCGGCGGTCGTGCCCTCGCTGATCTGCGGCTCGCCGCCGTTGCCGATGTCGCCCTGTCCATGCTGGAGCATGGCGGTCACAGTAGAAGCGTCGGCATTCTCGATCAAGGTCACATCCCTGTCGGGATCCAGGCCCACGTTCAGCAGCAGATAGCGCGTCAACAGATTCGGCGATCCGCCGAAGCGGCCTGCGACGATCGTTTTGCCCGTCAAGAATGCCGCCATGTCCTCGTCTGAGTCAGAAGCAGGTGACAGGCCGGTTCTTGCAAACAGATACACATTCGCACGGTTGACGCAGTTGACGATGGCTCGCAGCGGGTCTGCTGCGCCCCGGTTGGCCAGCGCACAGCTGTCTACGCCGCCGATCACCGCGAATGCGTCTCCGGACACGACAGCCGTCACATGTGCGCCGCCGGTGGCCTGGACCACCGTCACATCAAGGCCCTCGTCGGCAAAGAAGCCGCCATGCTGCGCGATATAGAGCGGCAGATAGCCGATCATATGCACCGGCTCAGCGACCGTCAGCGGCGTCAGTTCCTCTGCGCAGGCTGCACAGGCAAGCGTCAGCGCCAGCACCGCTGCCAGCAGGACCATCCACTTCTTCATGGGAATCGACCTCCTTTTTGCTCTGTCATGCGGCGCGGGACCAGCGCCTGCTCAGCAGCTTTTCCAGAGCGACCACGCCCAGGTACATCACCATCGAGAGCAGCGACAGCACGATCACGCCCACCCAGACCAGCTTCAGGTCGAAGGTGGTGCCCGCATAGACAATCATACGGCCCAATCCGCGGTCTGATGCAATAAATTCACCGACAATTGCGCCCGCCATGCTCAGGCCGATGTTCACCCGCAGTCCGGATATGATCCAGCTCATGGCCGAGGGAACGACCAGATGGGTGAACACCTGGATGCGGCTGGCGCCCAGCGAATACAGCAGGGTGGACAGCGCCGGATCAACCGCCTTCACGCCGCCCCATGCCGACAGCGCCGCCACGACCACCGTCATCAGGAACGCCAGCACCACCTTCGATGGGAACCCGATGCCAAACAGGATCACCAATACCGGCGCCAATGCCAGCTTCGGCAGCGCATTCAGCACGATCATCCAGGGTTCCGCCACCAGGGCCGCGCGTCTGCTGAACCAGAACAGAAGTCCAATCAGCGAGCCGACCACCGTGCCCAGCACAAAGCCCAGCAGCGTTGAGCCTGCCGTATAGAGAATGTCGCGGCCAAGGTCGCCGGTGCGCCATTTGACGGCGGCCGTCTTCACGATTTCCGATGGACTGGAAAAGAAATAGCGGTCGATCCATCCGTTCCGCGCACCGGCTTCCCAGAGGATCAGGAGCGCCGCCAGCAGTCCCCACCGCCACAGCGCGATGATCCAACGTTTCGGAGTCCTCTCCTCCATCACGCCCGCACAGGGCAGTTCATTGGCCTTCATTCTCGATCGCCTCCTGCGTTCAGTTGTTCGGTCAGATGATTGCGAAGGTCCGCTATCTCAGGCAGCGCCAGCATCCGCGTATTCCGCGGCCGACCAAGCGGCACCGTCACGCGCTCGCGCACCGTGCCCGGACGCCCCGTCAGCACCAGCACCTCATCCGCCAGGAAGATGGCTTCCTCCACATCATGGGTCACGAACAGGATCGTTTTTTGTGTCTTTTGCCATATCTCCAGCAGCAGCATCTGCAAATTCAACCGCGTGATCGCATCCAGCGCACCGAAAGGCTCATCCAGCAGCAAAATCTCCTTGCCGGTGGCCAGGGTGCGCAGAAGCGCCGCCCGCTGACGCATGCCGCCGGAAAGCTCGTCGGGGCGCTGTCTGGCGCAGTTCAGCAGCCTGCATTCCGCCAGCATCCGCCGCGCATCCTCACGTGCCCGGCACTTCGGCACGCCATGTAAGGTCTGCCCAAGGGATATGTTGTCCTCAATGGTCCGCCAGGGCAGCAGCAGATCCCGCTGCAGCATATAGCCCATCTGTCCGGGCCGGCAGAGGATGGACTCGCCATTCAGTCGGATATCGCCGCTTGTGGGCGCCATCAGTCCCGCCATCATATTGAACAGGGTCGACTTGCCGCAGCCGCTCGGGCCCAGGATAGACAAAAACGACCCGCGCCGCACATCAAAGCTCATGCCGTCGACAGCGGTCAGCGCCCGTTCACCCGTGCCAAAGCGCTTGGTCACGCCCTGCACGCTGAGGTACGCAAGGTCGGGCATATTTCACTTCCTTCCCGGCAGGTTCGGGCGTCGCCTCGGCCCTGCCGCCAGTTCCAGCATATGCCGTAGTCTCCCGATCGGCTATGGGTTTTGTTTGCATTTTGGCGCAGGTCATGCTATACTTTTTCTATTATTTTGAAAGTTCAGGTGATTCCCGATGAAATTTCTGATTGCCTCCGACCTGCATGGTTCCGCCTTTTGGTGCCGAAAGCTGCTGGACGCCTACCGGGCCGAGCAGGCTGACCGACTGATCCTGCTGGGCGATCTGCTGTATCACGGCCCGCGCAACGACCTTCCGCAGGAATACGCGCCCAAACAGGTCATCGCCATGCTGAGCGAGGTGCAGTGTGACATCCTCTGCGTGCGCGGCAACTGCGACGCCGAGGTCGAGCAGATGGTGCTCCCCTTCCCCGTGATGGCCGATTATGCCTTCCTGCCCATTGGTCAGCGCCTGATGTTCATCACCCACGGTCATGTGTTCAACACATCGCACCTGCCGCCCCTCCACCCCGGCGACATCCTGCTGCACGGCCACACGCACGTCCCCAAATGCGAGCCCTTCGGCGACATCATGTACCTGAACCCCGGCTCTGTCTCCATGCCGAAGGAGAACACGTGGCACGGCTACATGGTTCTGGAGGACACAACCTTCATCTGGAAGGACTTTGACGGACTTGAGCACATGCGCTGGACCGTCCCAACCAAATGAACAAAGCCACGGCTGGTTGCCCATCAAGAGCAATCAACCGTGGCTTTTTGTTCCAGGTCAGCGTCCCTATGGTCACGCTCCAAATACTTTGCGTGCCACCGCGACCGACGCACGCGCGTCCTTGGTGTAGTAATCAGCGCCCATCTGGGCGGCGTATTCCTCAGTGACGACGGCGCCGCCGACCATGATGACGGGCGGGACGTCGAGCTGATGCAGCTGGCGAATGGTTTCCTCCATCGACGGGAGGGTGGTCGTCATCAGCGCAGATAGACCGACCAGGCGGATTTTCTCACGGACGACCGTCTCGACCACGGTCTCCGGCGGAACATCACGGCCAAGGTCGATCACCTCATAGCCATAGTTCTCAAGAACCGTCTTGACGATGTTCTTGCCAATGTCGTGAATGTCGCCCTTCACCGTCGCCACGACAATGCGGCCCTTGACCACGCTCGCCGTGCCCTTTTCAGCCATGGCCGTGCGGATGACCTCAAACACAGCCTGCGCCGCCTGGGCCGCGGACAGGAGCTGCGGCAGGAACACGACGCCTTTCTCATAATCGACGCCCACCTTGTCCAGCGCCGGGATCAGATGCTGCTCCACCAGCGCCAGTTCATCGCAGTTCGCCAGCTCCGCCTTGGCCAACCGCGCCGCCTCCGTGCGCAGACCGCGGCAGATGGCCTCGTCCAGCGTCATCGCGCCCTGAGACTGCGCAGGCTTCGCCGCAGCACTGGGCGCTGTGGACACGACTGCCGCCGTCGGCGCAACATAGTTCGCAAAGCGCTCCACATAGGATGCGCACTGTTCATCCTCACCGTTCAGGACCTTGAACGCCGCGATAGCGTCCATGATCTCCCGCTGGTTGGGGTTCACAATGGGCAGCGTCAGGCCGGCCTGCAATGCCTGCACCAAGAATGTGCCGGTGATCAGCAGCCGGTTCGGCAGGCCAAAAGAAATATTGCTCACGCCCAGCACGGTCCGCAGACCCATCTCACGGGACGCGATGCGCACGGCCGCCAAGGTCTCCTGCACCTGATCCTGCTGCGCAGAGACGGTCAGGGTCAGGCAGTCGATCCACACGTCCTCACGCGGAATGCCCATGTCCTCTGCCGCATTGACGATGCGCTTGGCAATGCCGATTCGCTCGCCCGCCGTTTTGGGCAGTCCCTTTCCATCCAGCGCCAGGCCAACCACCGACGCGCCGTACTTTTTCACAATCGGCAGGATCTTCGCCATGGACGCGGGATCGCCGTTGACCGAGTTCACCGCGCCCTTGCCGCAATAGACCCGCAGACCGGCCTCGATCGCCTCGGCGTTGGTGGAGTCAAGCAGCAGCGGCAGATCCACCGCCGCTTGCAGCGCCTTGACCACGCGCGGCATCATCGCCGCCTCATCCACACCTGGATATCCCACATTGACATCCAGAATCGACGCGCCCGCGTCCATCTCCTGCAAACCGACGCCCACGATATAGTCGATATCGCCTGAAAGCAGGGCTTGCTGAAAACGCTTCTTGCCGGTCGGATTGATGCGCTCGCCGATCACGCGCACGCGGTCCAGCGGCAGTGCGTTCGTCGCCGTGCAGACAAAGGACTGGCGGTCATAGACGCGCTCGCCGGGCGCTTTCCCCGCCACCGCAGCCGCCAGCGCACGGATATAGTCCGGGTCCGTGCCGCAGCAGCCGCCCACGATGCTCACACCCAGCTCCAGCATCGGCAGCATGGCCTCGGCAAAATCCTCGGCGGAAAGATCATAATGCCCGTCCACCGGGTCAGGCAGGCCAGCGTTGGGCTTGACCACCACCGGCAGCGTCGTGTTCCGGCACAATTCCTCCACCAGCGGAAGCAGCTGCTTCGGGCCCAGGGAGCAATTGACGCCGATGGCGTCCGCACCAAGGCCGGTCAGCGTACGCGCCATGGACGCAACTGTGCAGCTGGTAAAGGTGCGGCCCGATTCGTCAAAGCTCATGGTCACGATAGCCGGGAGCGAGGTGTTCTCCTTCACCGCCAGCAGCGCCGCGCGGGCTTCCTGGAGGTCGGTCATCGTCTCGATCACCGCCAGGTCTGCGCCTGATTTTTCACCGGCAACCGCCATCTCCCTAAACAACGCGTAGGCCGCCTCAAAAGACAGCGTGCCCATGGGCTCCAGCAGTTCGCCCAGAGGGCCGATATCAACGGCGATCTGCACGTCATCGCGGCCGTTGGCGGCGCGGCGGGCGTTGTTCACCGCCGCCATCACCACCTCCAGCACCGTGTGGCCGGTCTTTGCCAGCTTGTGGCCATTTGCGCCGAAGGTATTGGCAAAAATGATCCGGCTGCCCGCCTCCACATAGGCGTGCTGGATATCCTGTACCAGCTGCGGCCTCGTCAGGTTCAGCAATTCCGGGATCTCGCCGGGCTTCATGCCGCCTTTTTGAAGCATGGTGCCCATCGCGCCGTCCAGGATAACGATATGATTTCGATCAAACATGGCAGTGCTCTCCTCTTTTATGATAAGGGCAGGTTTCCCGCATAGCGCAATACGCGCAGCCGCGGATGCGGGCCCGCTGCGGACGATCCGCCAGGCCGATAATGGCCGTGACGGTCTTGGATGGATCCATCAAGTTGGATGCGCTGACTGTGACGCCCAGCCGCCGCGCCGCGTCAGTCGCCGCAAGTATCGCAGGCTGCAAATCAAGCATCAAGTCGCCATAGCCAGGGCTGAAGCGGTCCGTCAGATACAGCTGCGGATGCCTGGCGGCAATCTCCTGTTCGGCCGCGTCGCAGCCGCTTTCCACATACGCGCTGCCGCAGGCGTCCAGCACCACAGCGCGGGCCATATCCCGCGTCTGCTCCGTGCGAAGCCAGGCGTCGAACATCGCACCCAGCGTACAGACCATGAGCGCCGCCCGGTCGCAGTCCGCCAGCATGGCGCAAGCCATGTGCCCGGAAAGCGTCAAGCCTGCTTCCGGCAGCACGACCACGTTTTCCTCATGAACAACGGAAAATTCACGGTAGGTGAAGCGCGGCACGATTCGCCGCGTCAGCTGCGCAGCCGTATCGGCCACCGTCTGTGCCAGAACAGGATCGGGCTTCGTCACGCCCAGATAACGCATGGCCATGGTCAGATCCAGCGGCAGCATCCCCTCACCTCCGGCGGTATTTGTGTGTATTATACCACAGCTTCCGGACGCTGTGTGGCTTTTTGATGGATTCGATCACGATAAATCCACTGTTTTTGTATGATTTTCTTCCCATCAGCCCCGCTTTTCTGCATAAATTTCACGGTTTTTTCCATCTTCGACGAAAAAGGGGCTTTTCATTATCAGCTTTTTATGCTACAATAGAGTGTGGCTATGTGTACATAGTCAGGAAGGACGTGTGAGCTGCACATGACGGCGGCGGACAAGCTGATCTCACTGCTGCATCTCAAGGCGCATCAGGCGGTGGTGATCCATCGACCGGCCAACACGTTTTATCTCACCGGCGGCTTTTCAGGCGAGGGCGTCGTATTTCTCACCGCAGCAAGACGGATGATCATCACCGACTTCCGGTACGCGGAGCAGGCCTTGCGCCAGGCGCCATCCTTCGAGGTTGTGCTGATCTCCCGGCACACGGGCTGCGATCAATGGATCGCAAGACTGTGCCGCAGCGAGGAGATCGACACGCTCTGCTATGAGGAGAGCTGTCTCAGCGTTCGGGCCTATGCTAATCTGCGGAATGTCGTGGATGAGGAGATGGCCTACCGTCCCCTGTGCGGCGCGATCGAGCGGCTGCGTCAGGTAAAGGACGACTGGGAGATCGACCGGGTCAGGCAAGCCTGCGCGATTTCCGACCGTGCCTTTGAGCAGGTCCTGCCGCTCATCCATGAGGGCATGACGGAGCAAGCGCTTCGCATCGAGCTGGAGCATCTGCTGCTCAAGCTCGGCGCAGACAGCATTGCCTTCCCCACCATGATCGCCTCCGGCAAGAATGGTTCCATGTGCCATGCGATTCCGGGTGACCAGGCGTTCCGCAAGGGCGACCTGATCACGATGGATTTCGGCTGTACTGTCGGCGGCTACTGCTCTGACATCACCCGCACCGTTGCGCTGGGTACTCCCGGCGACGAGCTGCGCCGCGTATACGACGCCGTATATGAGGTTCAGGTGATGTGCGAGGAAGCTATTGCCCCCGGCAAACGCGGCTATGAGATCGACCGGATGGCCCGCGAGGTCTTTGACCGGCACGGCTATGAAGGGCGCTTCGGTCATGGGCTGGGACATTCCCTGGGCATTGAGGTCCACGAAGATCCCCGGCTCCATCCAACCAGTTCTGATATCCTGGCTCCCGGCCATGTGGTTACGGTTGAGCCTGGTATATATCTTCCCGGTGTGGGCGGCGTCCGCATCGAGAACACGGTGCTTGTCACCGAAAATGGCCGCGAAGCGCTCACCAAAGCGCCGCGCGAGCTCATTATCCTGTGAGGTTCGCCTGAACATCAGGCATCCATCAACCATAGAATCCATAAATATTGGGAGGAATGAATCATGATTACTGCAGGCGATTTCAAAAAGGGCATTACCGTTGAATGGGACGGCGGCGTCTGGAACATTGTTGACTTCCAGCACGTGAAGCCCGGCAAGGGTGCTGCTTTCGTCCGCACCAAGATCAAGAACGTGATGACCGGCGCTGTCGTCGAGCACACCTTCAACCCCACCGACAAGATGCCCAAGGCCATCATCGAGACCAAGGAAATGCAGTACGTCTACAATGACGGCGATCTGTACTACTTCATGGACAACGAGACCTATGAGCAGATGCCCCTGAACCACGACCAGGTTGAGGACGCCATCCCCTTCGTGAAGGAAGGCACCAACGTGATCGTCCGCTTCTTCAAGGGCACCGCTTTCTCCGTGGAAGCTCCCAACTTCGTCGTGCTGGAGGTCACCCAGACCGAGCCCGGCTTCGCTGGCAACACCGCTTCCAACACCTATAAGCCCGCCACGCTGGAGACCGGCCACGAGCTGCAGGTCCCGCTGTTCATCAACATCGGCGACAAGATCCAGATCGATACCCGCAACGGCGAGTACCTGTCCCGCGCCTAATCTGGACACAGCGATCCGGCCCGTCTGCATGGAGCATTCCGCAGGCGGGCCGATCTTGTATCGACAAAACATATTCAGGAGGGTCACATCATGAGCAAGCTGAACGAACGCGCAAGCTACCTGAAGGGCATGGCCGACGGCATGAAGCTGACTGCCGATACTGACAGCAACAAGCTGATGCTGGAGCTGCTGAACCTGGTCGGCGACATCGCCGCCAAGCTGGACGAACTGTCCGACGCCCATGACGAGCTGAACGACTACGTGGAGAGCATCGACGACGATCTCGCCGACCTGGAGGAAACCCTCTTTGGCGACGATGATGAGGACGCCGAGATCGACGACGAGGATGACGACGAGCTTGATGATGACGAGGAGATCGCCTATGCCTGCCCCCATTGCGGTCAGGAGCTCACCTTCCGCGCCTCCGAGGTCGATTTTGAGGAGGAGTACCTCTGCCCCAAGTGCCGCAAGCCCGTGTTCCCCGAGCTGGAGGACGACGACGAGTAAGCCTCTGGGGTGCTAATGCCCTTCCCTTTACAGCAAAACCCGCACCTGTGCGATTTCGCATGGTGCGGGTTTTCTTGTATTCTCGTTGCTTACCGGCTCTCGAATCGGAGCGTATGCGTGCCGAGATCCGTGCCGATGATTGTATTTTCAAAGATGGCCTGCGCATTCGGTGCAAACTCGTTCGCATCTTCAATGCAGTTGCTGAAGTGCGTCAGGATCAGCGTTTTGGCGTCTGCTTCGCATGCCAGGGCCGCGGCCTCGCGGAACAGCATGTGATGATTCTTGTGCGCCTGGGGCAGCTTGTCGTCATCGCCATACATGCCCTCCAGGATCATCAGGTCCGCGCCGCGGCCATACTCGATGATCTCCGGAACCGGGCGCGTATCGGTAGCGTACAGGATAGACAGGCCCTTGCGCGGTGCGCCAAGCACCTGCTCCGGCTTGATTTCGACGCCGTCCACCACGACACGCTCCCCTGCCTGCAATCTGCCCCACAGCGGCATCGGGACATTCAGCGCCCTTGCCTTCTGCGGCTCAAAGCGTGGGATACGGCGCAGCTCGATCTGAAAGCCGAAGCAGGGCACGCCATGATCCAGCTGGAACGCCCGGATATTCAGGCCAATCAGCGAGAACTCACCGCCATGCATGGGCAGCTCATGCAGCTACAATGGAAAGGACAGGTTTGGCGCAATGACCATCAATCCCTCGACAATGCGCCGCAGGCCAACCGGCCCGTAAATCGGAAATGGCCTGGTGCGTCCGGCCTTGTCCAGCGACAGCAGGAAACCGGGCAGGCCGCTCACATGGTCGCCATGATAATGGGTGATCAGCATGCCCTCAATGCAGAGGAAGCCCCAGCCCAGGCGGCGGATCTGCGTCTGCGTTCCCTCGCCGCAGTCCAGCAGCAGCGCACGGCCATCCACCCGCAGGTACAGGCTGGACAGCGCCCGGTCCGGCATCGGGATGGAACCGCCGGTGCCCAATGTGCAGATGTCGATCATGGGAGGCCTCCTTTCTGCGAATCATTGCTGGAACAATAATTCGTCCTTGAAAAGAAAAATCCTGCCTCCAATGAGAGGCAGGACAGAATGTGTTGTTCCTCAGCGTTCCAGCGCCAGGCGGCGAGCTGTCGCGCGAATCTGCGGAATGGACACCAGCACAATGCAGATAATGGTATCAGGCACCAGATACAGACCGTTGTAGCCCAGGGAATAGACCAGCACAGGGGTGCCTTCCGGGGCGTATTCACCGAAGAAGATCATACCGGCCGTCACCGCCACGATCGCACGGCACAACGCGCCGATCACGCAGCCCAGGGGCAGCGCCCAGACTTCCTTTCTGCTGTGCATCAGGCCAGCCAGACCCAGCACCGCATAGGCAAGCAGATAGTCCATCACCGCCTCCACGGGCGTCAGCATGTAGAAGCCATCCTGCATCCACTGGAGGAAGCCGTATACAAGAGCCATCAGCAGACCCGGCGCCGTGCCGTAGGCATAGGCAAAGATGAAGATCGGGAGCATGGAGGCCAGCGTGATGCTGCCGCCCTGGGGCATCTTGTAGAGACGGATCATGGACAGAATGAAGGCCAGCGCAATGCTCAGAGCCGCATTGGCAATCATCCTGGCCGTCCATTTTCCGCGGACGGAGCGACCAATATAGAGCACCGCGCCCACCACGACCAGCGCGGCAAGGCAGCCCCACACCATGGGAGAGAGCTTGGCAAACTTGTCAAACATGAGAAAACCTCCTTTTGTTTTGCGCATCCGAGCAAACAAAAACCCGCGAAATCGCGGGAAAGCAGACACGCCCACGTCCAAAGACGCGGCATGCTTTCGCTTCCCTACGGTAGGATGATCTACAACAGGTTCCAAGGGTCGGGACGATGCCCCTCTCAGCGGATGACCGCTCCCCCAGCGACGGATGCAATTGTCGTGATTATTATAACAGATCGCGTTGATTTGTCAATACGACGCGAAAAAATGCGCATTCGGCCATTTTCCTGATGCCAAATTGCCTTTCCCGTGCTATGATATAGATGTACGAACAACAGGAGGCTGACCATGAGTCACTTTTTTGCCTATATGGCGCGCTTGAAGCTGATCCAGCGCTGGAGTCTGATGCGCAACACACAGCCGGAGAACGACGCCGAGCATTCCTTACAGGTCGCCATGATCGCCCATGCGCTGGCGGTCATGGGCCGGGACCGCTATGGACGGGACGTCAACCCGGAGCATGCGGTGACGTTGGCCGTGTATCACGACGCCAGCGAGATCCTGACCGGCGACATGCCGACCCCCGTGAAGTACCATTCCGACGAGCTGCGCATCGCCTACAAGCAGGTAGAGACGCTGGCGACAGACCGTCTTTTGGCCATGCTGCCCGAGGACCTTCGCGCCCCCTTCACGCCCTGTCTGACCGAAGCAGACACCTATGCCCGTCAGCTGATCAAGGCAGCCGACCGGATCAGTGCCTACGTCAAATGTCTGGAGGAGCAGCAGGCAGGCAATCACGAATTTGACGCCGCCGGCGAGAGCATCCGGGCCACCATCGAGGCGTCCGAGCTGCCAGAGGTCCACGACTTCATGCGGGAGTTTGTCCCGTCCTTTGCGCTGACGCTGGACGAGCTGAACCGGACCGGGGAGGCGTCGGAATGAAGCTGGGCCTTTCGAGCGCGTCCTTCTACGGACGCCTGGAGACAGAGGACGCCGCGAAGCATCTGACTGACTTCACACTGGACACCTGCGAGGTCTTTCTGGAGACATTCAGCGAGTATTCAGCAGATTTTGGACGGGTGGTTCACGAGAAGCTCGGCGCTCTCCCCTGCGGCTCGGTGCATCCGAAGGGCACGCAGTTTGAAGGCGATCTGTTCGGGCGCTCTGTCCGTCAGCGGGCTGATGCGCTGCGCATCTTCACCGGCGTATGCGACGCAGGTCAGGCGCTGGGGGCGAAGTATTACGTGATGCACGGTCCCGGCATGATCAACAGCAAAGTGACGCCGGACCGGATCTATCTGCTGACCAGCGTCGTGCCGCAGATGCAGGCCATCGCCCGCGCACGCGGCATGGAGGTGCTGTGGGAGAACGTGAGCTGGTGTGCGGTCAACACTCCTGAGACAGTGTGGCGGCTGCTGGATATTCTGCCGGACATCAACTTTGTGCTGGACACCAAGCAGGCCTTCCGCGCCGGTCAGGACCCCTGTGCGATTCTTTCCGCCATGGGCAGCCATATCCGGCACGTTCACGCACTGGACTGGGATGCAGACGGCAGCCTGGCCTTGCCCGGCAGCGGCGTGATGGACTGGCCGCGGCTGATGGGACAGCTGCGTGATCTGGGCTATGACGGGAACGTGATTCTGGAGCCCTACGCGACGATGACAGAGAACGAGGACGATCTGCGCCGCAGTCTGGATTTTCTTCGCAAACACTTGTAACATCCAGCTTTCAGACATTGCTTTTTTGTCCAAACAAGCGTATACTTATGATGTATGATCTATTGAAGGAGGAACACCCAGGTGATGGAACAAATGAAACGTGTGCTGGCGCTGGTGATGGCGCTGTGCATGCTGACAAGCTGTGCCGCGTTCGCTGAGGAAGAACTCTCCCTGGAGGATCTTATTACGTTCACCGACGCGGACCTGGTCGAATGGGACGATGATGATGAAGAAGAAATCGAAAAGACCTTCTTCATGGATGACGCCATCCAGAGTGCGCTGGACACCATGGACGAGGACATGACCCTCGACACCACGGTGGACCCCACCGTTCTGGAACTGAACCCCAACCTGCCGGACAACGTGATCAACATTCTGCTGATCGGCGTTGACACTCGTGAGGGCAAGACGACCAACGAAATCAAGGACACGGTTCGCGGCGACGTGCAGATGATCCTGTCGCTGAACATGGATACCGGCGCCATCAAGCTGACCAGCATTCTGCGCGACAGCTATGTGGAGATCCCCGGCTATAAGAACAGCGCCAAGATCAATGTGGCTTATGGCCGCGGCGGCGGCGAGCTGGCCATGCGCACCATCAATCACAATTTCCAGATGAATATCCAGTATTATGTCACGATCAATTTCTATGGTCTGGCCTCCATCATCGACGCCATCGGTGGCATCGACGTGGATCTGACCAAAATCGAGGCTGGCGCGATCAACACTTATCTGCGCAAGCATCCGCCGCGTTATGACAACACCGACGGCAAGAGCCGCGTCGCGCTGAAAAAGCAGGCCGGCGTGCAGCATCTGGATGGCGTGCAGGCCGTGATGTATGCTCGCCTACGCGAGATCGACAACGACTTCAAGCGCACCGAGCGTCAGCGTCACCTAATGGAGCTGCTGCTTGAAAACGTGATGCAGGACATGGACATGAACAAGCTGCTGAACCTGATCCAGACCACGCTCCCCTTCGTCACCTGCAACATGAACCTCAACACGATTTTCTCCCTGGCCATGAACGTGCTGCAAAGCGACATCATCTCCCGCGCCAAGAACGGCGAGGCCCTGATGGAGCAGCACCGCATTCCCATGGACAAGACCTACAGCTACAAGACCATCAACGGCTCCAGTGTTGTCTATCTGAGCACCAACAACATGAAGAACAACGTCCAGGCCCTCCACGAATTTATCTACGGCACCTACTACCCCGCCAAGTAACCAGGGGCTCTGCCCCTGGACCCCGCCAGGGCCGCATTGTGGCCCTGGACCCGCGAGGATTTCGCGCTGAGGCGCGACCAGAGGC
>R21__coassemble_1239_pt1 | contig 17839 bp, 12 predicted proteins | sample R21__metabat2_low_PE_059 | metagenome-assembled genome bin R21
GGCCGAAATATGATATGTTATATCAGATAGAAACCTGTCGAAAGGGGACGAAGACACCATGCCCAAGAGAACAGACGTCAACAAGGTCCTGATCATCGGCTCCGGTCCCATCGTGATCGGCCAGGCGTGCGAGTTCGACTATTCCGGCACGCAGGCCTGCAAGGCCCTGCGCAAGCTGGGTTACGAGATTGTCCTGGTCAACTCCAACCCCGCCACCATCATGACCGACCCGGAAATCGCCGACGTGACTTATATCGAGCCCCTGAATGTGAAGCGCCTGGAGCAGATCATCGCCAAGGAGCGCCCCGACGCCCTGCTGCCCAACCTGGGCGGCCAGTCCGGCCTCAACCTTTGCTCCGAGCTGTACAAGGAAGGCATCCTGGACAAGTATAACGTGAAGGTGATCGGCGTTCAGGTCGACGCCATCGAGCGCGGCGAGGACCGCATCGAGTTCAAAAACACCATGAATTCGCTGGGCATTGAAATGGCCCGCAGCGAGATCTCCTATTCCGTGGAGGAGGCCCTGGCCATCGCGGATCGCCTGGGCTACCCGGTGGTGCTGCGCCCTGCCTATACCATGGGCGGCGCCGGCGGCGGCCTGGTCTATAACCGCGAGGAGCTCAAAACGGTCTGCGCCCGCGGCCTGCAGGCGTCTCTCGTCGGCCAGGTGCTGGTCGAGGAATCCATCCTCGGCTGGGAGGAGCTGGAGCTGGAGGTCGTGCGTGACTGCGAAGGCAACATGATCACCGTCTGCTTCATCGAGAACATCGACCCGCTGGGCATCCATACCGGCGACTCCTTCTGCTCCGCGCCCATGCTGACCATCTCCGAGGAGTGCCAGAAGCGCCTCCAGGAGCAGGCCTACAAGATCGTGGACAAGGTGCAGGTCGTCGGCGGTACCAACGTGCAGTTCGCCCATGACCCGGTGACCGACCGCATCGTCGTCATCGAGATCAATCCCCGTACCTCCCGTTCCTCCGCCCTGGCCTCCAAGGCCACCGGCTTCCCCATCGCCCTGGTGTCCGCCATGCTGGCCACCGGCCTGACCCTGAAGGATATCCCCTGCGGCAAGTACGGCACGCTGGACAAATATGTGCCTGACGGCGATTATGTCGTCATCAAGTTTGCCCGCTGGGCCTTCGAGAAGTTCAAGGCCGTCGAGGACAAGCTGGGCACCCAGATGCGCGCCGTGGGCGAGGTCATGTCCATCGGCAAGAATTATAAGGAAGCCTTCCAGAAGGCCATCCGCAGCCTGGAGACGGGCCGCTATGGTCTGGGCCATGCGAAGAACTTCGATCAGCTGACCAAGGAAGAGCTGCTTCAAAAGCTGATCACGCCCTCCTCCGAGCGCCACTTCATTATGTATGAGGCGCTGCGCAAGGGCGCGACCGCCGACGAGATCTTTGAGCTGACCAAGGTCAAGCATTACTTCATCAACCAGATGAAGGAGCTGGTCGAGGAGGAAGAAGCCATCCTGGCCTACAAGGGCGGCCTGTGCCCCGACGAGATGCTGATCCAGGCAAAGAAGGACGGCTTCTCCGACAAGTACCTGAGCCAGCTGCTGGCCGTTTCCGAGGACGCCATCCGCAACCAGCGCATCGCACTGGGCGTGGAGGAGGCCTGGGAGGGCGTGCATGTGTCCGGCACCCAGGACAGCGCCTACTATTACTCTACCTACAACGCAGCCGACAAGAACCCCACCTCCGACAATCCCAAGATCATGATCCTGGGCGGCGGCCCCAACCGTATCGGTCAGGGTATCGAGTTCGACTACTGCTGCGTCCATGCCTCCCTCGCCCTGAAAAAGCTGGGCTTCGAGACCATCATCGTCAACTGCAACCCGGAGACCGTGTCCACCGACTACGACACCTCCGACAAGCTGTACTTTGAGCCGCTGACCCTCGAGGATGTGCTCTCCATCTACAAGAAGGAGAAGCCGCTGGGCGTTATCGCGCAGTTCGGCGGTCAGACGCCCCTGAACCTGGCCTCCGACCTTGAGAAGAACGGCGTCAAGATTCTGGGCACCTCCCCTGCCGTCATCGACCTGGCTGAGGACCGCGACCAGTTCCGCGCCATGATGGACAAGCTGGGCATTCCCATGCCTGAGTCCGGCATGGCAACCACCGTCGATGAAGCCATCAAGATCGCCAACGAGATCGGCTATCCTGTCATGGTCCGTCCCTCCTACGTGCTGGGCGGCCGCGGCATGGAGGTCGTTTATGATGACGCGTCCATGGCTGACTACATGCGTGCCGCAGTCGGTGTGACCCCCGACCGCCCGATCCTGATCGACCGCTTCCTGAACCACGCGCTTGAGTGTGAGTCCGACGCAATCGCCGACGGCACCCATGCTTTTGTCCCCGCTGTCATGGAGCATATCGAGCTGGCTGGCGTCCATTCCGGCGACTCGGCCTGCATCATTCCCTCTGTCCATATCAGCGCTGAGAATGTGGCGCTGATCAAGGAATATACCCGCAAGATTGCCGAGGAAATGCACGTCCAGGGCCTGATGAACATGCAGTACGCCATCGAGAACGGCAAGGTCTATGTCCTGGAGGCCAATCCCCGTGCTTCCCGCACCGTGCCGCTGGTCTCGAAGGTCTGCAATATCCGCATGGTTCCCCTGGCCACGGACATCATAACCGGCGAGCTGACCGGCCGCCCCTCCCCTGTGCCCGCGCTGAAGGAGCAGGCTATTCCCTACTACGGTGTGAAGGAAGCCGCCTTCCCCTTCAACATGCTGCAGGAGGTCGACCCGGTCCTGGGCCCGGAGATGCGCTCCACGGGCGAGGTCCTGGGCCTGTCCACCTCCTACGGCGAGGCCTTCTTCAAGGCGCAGGAGGGCGTGCAGTCTCCCCTGCCCACCGAGGGTACCGTGCTGATCTCCGTCAACCGCAAGGACAAGGCTGAGATCGTCGAGGTCGCCAAGGGCTTCCATGACAACGGCTTCAAGATCGTTGCCACCGGCAACACCTATGATTTGATCACCGCCGCCGGAATCCCCGCCGAGAAAGTCAAGAAGCTGTCCGAGGGCCGCCCCAACGTGCTGGACTGCATCACCAACGGCGATTATGATCTGATCATCAACTCCCCTGCCGGCAAGGACAGCGTCTCTGACGACAGCTATCTGCGTAAGGCTGCCATCCGCACCAAGACGCCCTACATGACCACCGTGGCCGCAGCCAAGGCCGCTGTCGAAGGTCTGACCTACCTGCGCAACAACCCCAGCAGTGAGATCAAATCCCTGCAGGCGCTGCACAGCGAGATCAAGGACGCTGAGTAAATCCATGGTTTTCAGCCCGTTTCCCAACATGGGGAGACGGGCTGTTTTCAAAAAGCCGCATGGACCAGATGGTCCATGCGGCTTTGTCATTCAGTTTGGTCAAAACACTTCGCCCCAGCTCAGAGAGGAGATTTCGAGGGGCATATCGAGGGCAATGACGTTCTTCATCGTCTCGGGCGAGAGGAAGAAGGACATCTGCGCGTAGTCGGACTGCACATAGAGACGCAGCTTGACGTCATAGGTCGCGCTGAGTTTTTTGAGCGCATCCCGGTGCTGCATCAGGTGGTTCAGCAGCTCGTTGACAGCGCTGTCAGGACCGACAGAATCGTGCGTGGGAACAGTATAGAGCCACTCGTCATGAGCGGTCAGCAACGGGACGCCGCGCTTGAGGGGATCGCCGCGGCGCATCATACGCGTGGGCGTCAAATCCAGCTCCTTCCCGAAGCTGTCCAGCGGAAGATTATCACCTGAAATCACAATGGAAAAACGGCTTTCAAAAATGCCGCCCTTCAAGCCTGGCATGCTGATTTCCTCCTGTATTTTTATTCCTTGTCATGACTATTCGACGCATCATGGAAATATCCTGCTTGTTTTTTCCAGATCATGCAAATCTGCTCTCTCATTGCAGAATTTGTGAAAACAGTATCATACCCCTTTTCATCGGGCGAAATCTGTGTTATAATGTAACAAACCGGCAGTTTTTTCTGCCGCCCAGGTGGGATTTCGGTCCCGCTGCAATGCTTTTAAGGAGGGCTATTCCAATGGCTATCGTAACGACGACTGAAATGTTCAAAAAGGCCTATGCTGGCGGCTATGCCGTCGGCGCCTTCAACGTCAACAACATGGAGATCATCCAGGGCATCACCGAGGCTGCCGGCGAGCTGAAGGCTCCCGTCATCCTGCAGGTGTCCAAGGGCGCCCGCAACTACGCCAACCACACCTACCTGGTGAAGCTGGTGCAGGCTGCTGCTGAGGAGAATCCTGACATCCCGATCGCCCTGCACCTGGACCACGGCGATTCCTTCGAGCTGTGCAAGAGCTGCATCGACGGCGGCTTCACCTCCGTCATGATCGACGCTTCCTCCAAGCCCTATGAAGAGAACATCGCCCTGACCCGCAAGGTGGTCGAGTATGCTCACGACCACGGCGTGGTGGTCGAGGCCGAGCTGGGCACCCTGGCCGGCGTTGAGGACGAAGTGTCCGTGGACGCTGACAAGGCCATGTACACCCATCCCGAAGAGGTCGTTGACTTCGCTACCCGCACCGGCTGCGACTCTCTGGCCATCGCCATCGGCACCAGCCACGGCGCTTACAAGTTCAAGCCCGGCACCAAGCCCCAGCTGCGCTTCGACGTGCTGGAGGCTGTGACCAAGGAGCTGCCCGGCTTCCCGATCGTTCTGCACGGCGCTTCCTCTGTGCCCCAGAACTTCGTGGCCGAGATCAACCAGTTCGGCGGCAACATGCCCGGCGCCATCGGCATCCCCGAGGAGCAGCTGCGTCAGGCCGCTACTTCTGCCGTGTGCAAGATCAACATCGACTCCGACATCCGTCTGGCCATGACCGCCAGCATCCGCAAGTACTTTGCTGAGCATCCGGATCACTTCGATCCCCGCCAGTACCTGAAGCCCGCCCGTCAGGCTGTCAAGGAAATGGTCGCTCACAAGATTGTCGACGTCCTGGGCTGCAACGGCAAGGCCTAATCCATATGGTTTTATGGGAGCGTTCTTCGGAACGCTCCTTTTTTGCGCAAAGAAAAATGCCCGGTTCCGGTTTGAAATCGGGCATTTCATCCATGACCATCGTCAAGGGATCGCGTCAATTCGCAGGGTCAGGTCATTCACCGTCTTTGTCAGCGCGTCGGCCTGCTCCTGCAACGCCATCCGCAGCGGGTCGTCCTCCGGCTGACCGGACACATCCTCCAGCTCGGTCAGAATATCGTTCAGCTGGGCCGCCAAATGATCACGGTACAGCGTCATGATTTCCTTCAAGTCGCGGCGGGTCACAGTCAGCTGGGCCGCCAGCGTCTGCGCGGAGCCACCAGCCTTATCGTAAGTGGTTTTGAAGGCGGCAAGCTGTGCGTTCAGCTCATCGATCTGGGTCTGCAAGGCAGCGGCGGCAGCTTCGGCGGCCGTCTTGACGCCGGTGAGCGTGGTATTCTCCGCGACGGCTGCGGCCAGCTTAGCACTCATGTCGTCGATTTGCGCCTGCAAGGCGGCTGCGGTAGCCTCGGCAGCAGTCCTGGCAGCAGCTTTGTCAGCAGTCAGGGTATCTACTTGGTTTTGCAGGCTGGCAGCGTTAGCCTCGGCAGCAGCGTTCTCGGCAGTCAGGTTATCCAACTGAGTTTGCAGGCTGGCAGCAGCGTTCTCGGCGGCTTTCACATCGGCAGACAGCTGCGCGTTCTCAGCGGTCAGCGCTTCGACTTTGGCGTCGGAAGCAGCCTTCCCGGCCGTGAGGGTGTCGTTGCCTGCGAGTACCGCAGTCAGCTGGGCAGTCAGTTCGTCGACCTGTGTTTGGAGGCTGGCTGCGGTAGCTTCTACGGCAGCCTTTGCCTCGGCAAGGACCGTATTGGCGGTCTGCGCGTCGGTCAGTTGCTGATTCAGCGCGTCGATCTGCTTGCCAAAGTCGGCGGCGGCAGTCTCTGTGGCAGACTGAGCAGCGGAAAGTGCTGCGGATGCGGCGTCAAATTGCGCCTGGAGTGCGCTGTTGGCTTCGGCTGCGGCACCCTGGGCCGTGATCAGCGCTTCTTTGTCAGTTGTCAGGGCTGCGTTGGCGGCAGTCAGGGCCGTGACATTGCCGTTTGCGACCTCCAGCGATGCCTGGGCCAGTGTCAGATCGGTTTGAAGACCTTCCTTAACGGCTTCCAGCTCAGCGATCTGGCCGGTCAGTTGCTCATTTTTGGTTTGAGATTCAGCCAGAGAGGTCTGTGCCTCGCGTAGCGCGTCGTTGGCGGAGGCCAGCTCGGCCTGCAGCTTTTCCTTCTCGCTGGCCGTGGTCTGCCAGGTTGTCTGGCTGGCGGTCAGATCGGCGTTTAGTGCAGTCAGCTCCTGTTTGAGCCCTTCATGCCGCAGGATGGACATCGCCGCCAGCGCAACGGCTGCCATCAACACGACAGAGAACAGAGCAAGGGTACTTCGGCGGACGTTTGTACGTTTTCCGGACATAAATATGTTCTCCTTTGCAGCATCAATCGGCGCAGGGACCTGTCAGTCCGTTCAGCGCGTTCAGGGCTTCATCAGCATCGTCGATCAGGCCGGACAGCTCGGTGCGAAGCGCTTCAAGCCCGGCCTCTGCCTGTTCAATCGCGGCTTTTGCTTCCGCCAGCTGGGCGGTCAGCGCCTCGTTGTCGGCACGAAGCTGCTTGCGGCTGGCACGCAGGTCCGCCTCGACCGCCTTGGCTGCCTCCGCCTGCGGGGCAAGCGACTCCACCTGGGCGAGGACCTCCGGCAGGGCAGCGGCGACCTGATCGTATTCATATTGCTGCTTCAACTCGCGCTGTCGGCTCGTGTCCAGCATACCGGCCACATCCACCAATTGAAAGCGCAGCGCATAGCCATCGCAGGCGCACCAGGCCAGCACAGCGCACACGCCGAGCATTACGATGGCAAAGAGATTCCGAAACCAACGCGGCATTCGGTCGCCTCCTCAAAAAAGATCATAACAATTGTATCATAATTTAATCCAAAAGAAAAGCAGTATTATCCCTTGCAGGATGTGACATTCTGTTGTAAAATGATTTGAATCATCGAAATGACTGCGGAGCGATTCCGTTGATCCTGAAAGGAGAGACAAGAATGACCAAGCTCGAAATGCAGCTGCTGGACCTTCTGCGAGAGGATTGCCGTCTGCCGCTGGAAAAGCTGGCCGTGATGACCGGCGCCCCTGTGGAACAGGTGGCAGAGACCATCGACCGTATGGAAAAAGATCGCGTGATCCTGCGCTATGCGCCCACCATCAACTGGGATCTGACCGACCGTGAGCGTGTCGAGGCCATGATCGAGGTCCGCGTGACACCCCAGCGCGACATGGGCTTTGACGCAGTGGCCAAGCGCATTTATCGTTTTGAGGAAGTCAAGAGCGTCTATCTGATGAGCGGCGCCTACGACCTGCTGGTGCTGGTGGAAGCCCGCACGCTGAAGGAGCTGGCCCTGTTCGTGTCCAACAAGCTGTCCACACTCGAAATGGTCACCGGTACCGCCACCAGCTTCGTGCTGAAGCGCTACAAGGAGGAGGGCGTCATCTTCGAGGGCGACGAGACTGATAACAGGCTGGTGGTTTCGCCGTGAATTATGATCGCTTCCTGAATCCTGAGATCGTAGCCGTGCCGCCGAGCGGCATCCGTCGTTTCTTCGACCTGGCCGCCACCATGAAGGACGCCATTTCTCTGGGCGTCGGCGAGCCTGACTTTGTGACTCCCTATTATATCCGCAACGCCGCCATCAACAGCATTGTGGACGGCGAGACCCAGTATACGCCCAACCGTGGCATGCTGCCCCTGCGTGAGGAGATCTGCCGCTATCTGGACGAGCGCTTCGGTCTGAACTACGATCCGGCGACGGACGTGGTCGTGACCGTCGGCGCCAGCGAGGGTATTGACCTGGCCCTGCGCGCCATCGTGTCCCGCGGCGACGAGGTGCTGGTGCCCGAACCCAGCTATGTCAGCTACAGTCCCTCCGTCATCTTCGCCGGCGGCGTGCCCGTGGGCGTGGAGACGCTGGAGAAGGACGAGTTCCGTCTGACGCCCGAAGCCGTGCTGAAGGCCATCACGCCAAAAACAAAGGCGCTGATCCTCCCCTATCCGAACAACCCCACCGGCGGCATCATGGGCCGTGAGGACCTCGAAAAGCTGGCAAAGATCGTCCGCGAGAAGGAGATCATCGTCATCAGCGACGAGATCTACGCAGAGCTGACCTACGGCGACAACACCCATGTCAGCTTCGGCACGCTGCCTGGCATGTGGGACTACACGCTGACCATCAACGGCTTCAGTAAGGCCTTTGCCATGACCGGCTGGCGCGTCGGCTATATCTGCGGCCCCAAGGACATGATCGAGGTCATCAACAAGATCCATCAGTACGGCATCATGTGCGCCTCCCGTCAGGGCCAGGTCGCCGCGCTGGCTGCGCTTCGCGAAGGCCGTGAGCGCGGGTATGAGGACGTCATCCACATGCGTGAGAGCTATGACCGCCGCCGCCGTCTGCTGGTGGATGGCTTCCGCAGCATGGGGCTGGACTGCTTCGAGCCCCTGGGCGCGTTCTATGTGTTCCCCAGCATCAAGAAGACCGGCCTGACCAGCTCCGAGTTCTGCGAGGGCCTGCTCCAGAGCAAGCGCGTGGCCTGCGTGCCCGGCACTGCCTTCGGCAGCTGCGGCGAAGGCAACATCCGCTGCTCCTATGCCACCGCCATCGACAAGCTGAACCAGGCGCTGGACAAGATGCAGGAGTTCCTTAAGGAGATCTGACAGGAAGAAAAAACGGACTGTGTTCGTTCTATATGTACAAACATTGGCACGGCGCGGGCGGCACGACATGTGTCTGTCCGCGCCGACGCCATCTGCAATACCAAAGAAAAAACGCCGCACGCGCGGCAAACGGAGGCAAACCATGCGCAAACTGACAGCTCTGTTTCTGGCCCTAATCCTAACCATGACGGCTTTTGCCGCCTGGGCCGAGGAGGAAGAGGAGATCTCCATGAGCGATGTGCTCTCCTCGGTATCGCCGGAGACGGTGAGCGGTCTGACCCGAGGCTTTTCCGAAGAAGATTACGTGGACCTGGAGGACGAGGAGGAAGTCCCGGATATCTATGAAAAGGACGGCTCCATCCTCATCACCATCACCGCTGGCGGCGATTTTACCATCGGCGGCGACAGCCGCAAGAGCATCAGCAAAAACCTGTTCGAGAAGGAGCTGGCCAAGCGCGGCGGCGACGTGAACTTCACGATGGAAAACACCCGTGACATTTTCCTGGCCGACGATCTGTCCATCATTAACTTTGAGGGCACGCTGACCGATTCCACCTACGTGCCTGCTGAAAAGAAGGGCAACGAGTTCCTGTTTTCTGCACCGCCGTCCTATGTGTCGATCCTGCCGGACAATGGCATCGAGGCCGTATCCCTGGAGAATAACCACATTCTGGACCACGGTCAAGATGTCTATGAGGAAACCCAGCAGCATCTGGCCGACGCGGGCATCGTGTGGTCCAACTCCGAGCACTTAGGCGTGATCGAGGTCAAGGGCGTTCAGATCGCCATGCTGTCTTATCTGTGCATCGACCGCTATGAGCGCCTGTGGGACAAGGTTCCCGCGGACATTGCAGCCGCCAAGGCGCAGTATCCCATCGTGATCGTCAGCTTCCATTGGGGCAATGAGCTGGACTACACGCCCACCAAGAACCAGATCAAGATGGGCCGTCTGGCCGTAGATGCGGGCGCAGACCTGGTGCTGGGCCATCACAGTCATCGCATTGAGCCCATTGAGTGCTACAATGGCGTGTACATCTGCTATTCGCTGGGCAACTTCTGCTTCTCCGGCAACAACAAACCCAGCGACATGTCGTCCTTCCTGTTCCAGACGCGCTTCCGCCTGAACACCGAGGGCGTGATCAGCAACGAGGGCTTCCGCATCATCCCGATCCGGATCTCCAGTTCTTCGTCCTACAACAACTTCACGCCCACCGTCCTCACCAAGGACACAGCAGTGGACAGCGTAATCACCACCATGAAATCCAACGGCAAGAAGCTTGAATACGCTGTGAACGATTATCCGCTGGATTGGTAAACGAGCGATGACAGGCCGTCGGTGTTAGCCGGCGGCCATCAATTTGGGCAAAAGCTGCATAGAAATTGCAGATTCTGTACTTTCTATGTATCAGTGGGCCCAGATTCCGGTGCTTATGTTATAATAGATACCAAGTTTCCGCAAGGGTACTTCGGATAACAAGGTACAGGCAGCGGATAGCGCAATGGTGCGCGGCTGCCTGGCGATATAGGATTGGGAGGAGTCTCGATGAACAAGATTCTTGAGAAGCAGGTGCTGAACCCCACCGTGACCAAGCTGGTGGTGGATGCGCCTCTGGTGGCCAAGAAGGCAGAGCCTGGCCAGTTTATTATTCTGCGCGTGGACGACTGCGGCGAGCGCATCCCGCTGACCGTGGCGGATTACGATCGCGAGGCAGGCACGATCACGATTATCTTCCAGGTCGTCGGCGCGACGACCGAGAAGCTGAATCACCTGAATGCAGGCGATTATATCCACGATTTTGTGGGCCCGCTGGGCCGTGCGACGCACACCGAGGGTCTGAAAAAGGTTGCTGTGGTGGGCGGCGGCGTTGGCTGCGCAATTGCGTTCCCGGTGGCGAAGAAGCTGTTCAAGCAGGGCACGGAGGTGCATGCGATCGTCGGCTTCCGCAATCAGGATCTGGTGATCCTCGAAGATGACTTCGCTGCCAACTCCAACAAGCTGGTCCGCATGAGCGACGACGGCAGCTGGGGCGAAAAGGGTCTGGTGACCGACGCCCTGCGCAAGCTGATTGAGAACGGCGAGCAGTATGACGAGGTCATCACCATCGGTCCGCTGCCCATGATGAAGTTCGTATGCAAGCTGACCAAGGAATTTGGCGTAAAGACCGTGGCGAGCATGAACCCGATCATGATCGACGGCACGGGCATGTGCGGCGGCTGCCGCCTGACTGTGGGCGGCAAGACCATGTTCGCCTGCGTGGACGGCCCCGAGTTTGACGGTCACGAGATCGACTTTGACGAGGCCATGGCTCGCAGCCAGACCTATCGCGATTTCGAGCGCCATGCCTATGAAGAAGCCTGCAATCTGTTCAAGAAGGAGGCGGAGTGATCATGCCCAATATGTCTATGCAGAAGCATCCCATGCCCTCCCAGGAGCCGGATGTCCGCAACAAGAATTTCCTGGAGGTCGCCCTGGGCTATGATGAGGCGACCGCTATTGACGAGGCGAAGCGCTGCCTGGGCTGCAAGAAGCCCTTCTGTGTGAGCGGCTGCCCTGTGCATATTGACATTCCTGCCTTCATCCATGAGGTGGCTGAAGGCAATTTTGAGGCCGCCTATCAGGTGATCAACAAGGCCAGCAGCCTGCCCGCCGTGTGCGGCCGCGTGTGCCCGCAGGAGAGCCAGTGCGAGGGCAAGTGCGTCCGCGGCATCAAGGGCGAGCCGGTAGCCATCGGTCGTCTGGAGCGCTTTGTGGCCGACTGGCACAATGCACACGCCACGGAGAAGGCTCAGGCCCCTGCGAGCAATGGCCACAAGGTGGCGGTGATCGGTTCCGGTCCCTCCGGCCTGACCTGCGCGGGCGATCTGGCGAAGATGGGCTACAAGGTGACGGTGTATGAAGCGCTGCATCTGGCCGGCGGCGTGCTGGTGTACGGCATTCCGGAGTTCCGTCTGCCCAAGGCGATCGTACAGAAGGAGATCGACAAGCTGATCGAGATGGGCGTCGATGTGGAGACGAACGTGGTCATTGGCCGCACGATCACCATTGACGAGCTGATGCAGGAGTATGGCTACGAGGCCGTGTTCATTGGCTCTGGCGCAGGACTGCCCAAGTTTATGAACATTCCGGGCGAGAACCTGAAGGGCGTTTATTCAGCCAACGAGTTCCTGACCCGCATCAATCTGATGAAAGCGTATCAGCCGGACAGCAGCACGCCCATCCAGCACGGCAAGAAGGTGGCCGTGGTAGGCGGCGGCAACGTGGCCATGGATGCCGCGCGCTGCGCCAAGCGTCTTGGCGCGGACGTGACGGTGGTGTACCGCCGCACGGAGGCCGAGCTCCCCGCCCGCCGCGAGGAAGTGGAGCACGCGATGGAGGAAGGGATCATCTTCAAGTTCCTGACCAATCCCGTATCCATCGGCGGCAATGAGCAAGGCTGGGTGAGCAGCATCTGCTGCCAGAGCATGGAGCTGGGCGAGCCCGACGCCAGCGGCCGCCGCCGTCCTGTGGCCGTGGAAGGCAGCGAGCAGGACCTGGAGATGGACTGCGTCATCATGGCCCTCGGCACCTCCCCGAACCCCCTGATCAAGACCACCACCAAGGGCCTCGAGACCCAGCGCTGGGGTGGTATCATTGTGGAGGAATCCACCGGTCTGACCTCCCGCGAAGGCGTCTACGCCGGCGGTGACGCTGTGACCGGCGCCGCCACAGTCATCCTCGCCATGGGCGCCGGCAAGACCGCTGCAACAGCGATTGACGAGTATTTGAAGACGAAGTAAGCAGGGGCTTTGCCCCTGCACCCTACCAGGGGACTAAAAGTCCCCTGGACCTCTAAGGGTTTCGCGCCGTGGGCGCGACCAGGGGCTTTGCCCCAGGTCCCCACAAGGGCCAAAGGCCCTTGACCCCATTCTGTGCCGCAGCTTGACTTAAGTGCAAAACCGCCGATGACTCAGGGGCCCAAACCCTGAATCATCGGCGGTTTTGTGTTTGTTGCGCGGGGCTGAGGCTTTTTTGAGTGTGGTGCTGGATGCTGATACAAAAGTGAGCAGGTACACAAACTTCAATGCTGCGGAAGAAGCCAAGCAGCACGCAAAAAGCGATTGCTCAAGGGTTGAAAGCTCATTTGTCAAGGGTAATTTATCATTTCACTCTCAGATGTTGTTTAGTAGAGCTGAAAAGAAATCCCTAAGTTGTTGTCATTTCTGTTGCCCCATTTCTCTTGGATTATGAGGTTTTTGCATGTCATTTATTTTTCAGATTCAATGCATGCTTTGGTTTTCTTCATGTAATTGATCAAAATTCACTTAAACACATTTCCGTTCATTGTGTATTCCATTGAATACTCCTTATTGTGCCATAATAATGCTGGAATGTAAGAAAACCTGGTTCAAGAGTATACACTCTTAAGCCAGGTTTCCAGTAGTTATATGGACATTGCTTTTACATTTTATTCCTCAATGAGATTGATACCCATTGCTTTCGCAAAGTCAGCAGCAGTACTGCCCGCGGGTGCGTAAATCGTCATATTCGTACAGCCACTGAACGCATTCCAGCTGATATTAGTTACAGAAGCAGGAATATGAATCTTAATCAGATTGCTGCAATTTCTGAATGCATAATTGCCAATCTGAATACACCCAGCAGGAATGATGACTTCTTGTGTTGCAATTCCTTCAAAGGCGCTGTCCTCAATCACGGAAAGACTGGCAGGCAATGTCAACACAGTGTAGTTTTCGACTCTGATGGTTGATGTACACTGTACAGTGGAACCGTCAAAATTGACAAACGTTGCTGCAATGGTACAGGAACCAGGCGCAATCGCGGTAACCAAGCCAGCTTCATCGACAATCGCGACTGCTTCATCACTGCTGGTGTACTCAAGGTAATCATACATGGGTTCCAGATTGGTGATCACAGGAGACAATTGTACTGTTTCTCCGATATACACCATCGCATTATCAGGGGATAGCGAGGTATATTGCGGCATGATATTGGCACGGACCTTAACTCGGAAGGTTTCGCGAACCGCGCTTCCATCGAAGTTGGTTACGGTCACCGTCATATCTGCTGCCTTGGTTGTCTGAGAAACCGCAGTGATGTTGCCATCGCTATCAATCGTTGCAACGGAGGTGTCAAGCGACTTCCACTCGATAGATTGATACATGGCATCTTCAGGATAGATCATTGCTACCATTTGTGCATCAATACCCTGAAGTACTTGAATCTGATCATCACCTACAGTAACAGAGGCCGCATTGGGTGCGACAGTTATGGTAGCAGTATACGACACAGAAGGAGACATCCAATTGTCGACAGTCCAAGTTACCATTGTCGTACCTACGCCCACTGCTTTGATGATACCGTTGTCATCAACAGTAACAACATTTGTATTACTAGACGTATACTTATGCGATTTGATGCACGCATCAGCCGGGAACACCGATGGGCTTAATTGAATCGTCTGACCAGGATACAGCAGTGTCGAATCAATGTTCAGGAATGCAGACTGAACATCGGGTGCTACGGTGATCGGCATAGTTGCATTGACAGTCGTGCCGTCATAGTTCGTGACCGTAACAGTCAGATTTGCAGTGCCGCTCGAAACACCAGTCAGCTTACCAGCAGCGTCCACTTTCAGAACGTTAGTATTGGAAGAAGCATACTGAACAGAAGCATACTTAGCATATTCCGGCGTAATGGTGATGATCGGCTGGTAATCAATCATTTCACCCAAATGTATTGTAGCAGAAGAATCGCCGCGATCAATTGTTACGCCAGTTGCTTTTGAATCGACTTCAACCACGAAATATCTGTATTCAATGGCATCGAAGGTAGAATCATTCCAGGTACCATCAGAAACATACATGTTCATGGCATTTTCACGGCCGGTAGTGTTATCAGGCGCACTTGTATTCCAATTGATGTAGGTCATAGGCTCACCATTGGCCCATTGCCAATCAGAACCAGATGGACGGCAACCGCCAATCCAAACCGCTTTAGCCGAAGTACCGCTGATCAAAGAATGGACAGCAGCATTTTCAGCCGAATCCGTGATAACAGCCAAATGACCTCCAACACTCTTTGCATAAGCGACAGCTTCTTCCCATTGGAGATCACCAGTATAAAGAGTGTAGGTAGAGCCTTTGTAGGTAGAGGATTTGACCTTGGTCGGTGTTGCACCATAGGTCTTTGAGAATTTTGCAACAGCAGAATCGGTAGAATGTGTTGCACCGCTTGATTTTGCATTGAAGTATACACCAGCCTTCAATACTTTGCCTTCTGCATCCTCCGCAATAATCTCAAACAGGTACAAGCCAGCGGATTTGATCTTGGAAACCTTAATGCTGCCAGTAAAGGAGGAAATCTCAAAAGACGGTGTATTAGGCGTAGCCGTACTACTGTCGATCAATTGACCATTACCATAGATATTGAATGTGATCTTGGTAACATTGACATTGGACTTCACAGTACCGCTACCGGATTTCCAGACGAAACCAACAGTGGAGTTGTAATTATACGGAGAGGGATAGATAATGTCACTGATCGTCAGTGTGCCAGCATTGGCAGATGTGACTGTAACAGTGCAGCTTTGTTTTACATTGCTGCCATCCGCACTGGTGCAGGTAATGGTTGCCTGACCAACAGACTTTGCCGTCACAACACCTGCAGTAGAAACAGTGGCTACTGCTGTGTTGCTTGAAGTCCAGGTTACAGCCTTGTTGGTTGCGTTAGCCGGCGACAAAGTAGCGGTCAACGTGAAGGTTTCGCCGTTTTTGATGGATTTTGTTGTGTTGTTTAGCGCAATACTGTTCACCTTGATCTCAGTTGGTGTGACAGAACCAGTGCCGCCATCAACTGTGAAAGGTGCATTCTTGATCAGATAGACAGTAGAGCGAGTCAGAGGATTATCTGAAGATTTCGATACATTTGTGTAGGTGTAGTATTCTGCTGCAAGTGTAAAATAGTAGTTACCCTTTTCCAAACTACCAAATTTTAGACCACCTTGCGATGCAACGTTAATCTTGCTGTTTAACAGACTGAGAGATTTAACATTCGTTACGGATGCTTCGGGCAAGGCATTGGTTCCATCGGATTGGTTGGTTACTGTTGCATATACCTTGGGCATCACAACGGGCGCTGATACTGTGCCTTTCAGGTCAAAACCAGAACCCTTGTTCAAATTACCAGTCGGGTATACTAAACCACTGACCGAGGGTTTTGCAGCTTGAGTATCCAGCTTTACTTCGTTTGCGCAGATGTATCCGCTAACTGTTCCACTCTCATTGTGAACCTTGAGCCAATAGTTGCCATACTTATTTTTATATACAGCTTCTGTAATGAACTCATCGCCAACTTTTACGTTCGTTTTTTTAGTCGCTTCATCGTATGGTTCATTGTTTATGGTATACTGACTTTTGCTGTAATATTCGTTAGTAATATTCACGATTGTGATAATATCGGCTACTTTTGTGTATCCACCAATCTGGGATGTTTTTCGCAATTCAGATTTGTATGCATACAAGATTGAACATTTATCATTAAAATCAGAGTAAGGAATCCAATACTGCATCGCAACACCATCACCAGTTGTTTTTTTGATACTTGCAAAAGTATCAAATCTATATGCAGTACTATTTGTGAGTCTCTTGATTGTTGAACCGCTTGATGAGTCGACCGCTTGTATGTATTGTTTACCATCATGCTCTGCATAACCAATAACAATGAAAATATGTCCAGGAATATTAGCGACAGCAGCACCACCATCATCAAAGAATGATTTCCATGAGTCAAAAGAGCGTTTACCAGCAGACACCTGAGTTATACCATAATGTCCATAATGACTCAGTAAATACTCTGAATATCTAGTTCCGGCACTACTTGTACTCGGATCATTTGCTAAGCGAGCATACTTTTCCAACAAATCAACCTGAACAGTATCTCCGCTGACCTTTGTTGTCAAGTACTGGGTAAGATGAACAAAAGAAAGGAGTCGGCAACCATCATTTGAGATATAGGGGTAATTGCCGTTGGCATTTATGGTTACTCCTCGCTTCTCCAATTCTAAATCCCAAAAACTTTTTGTGTATTTACCTGCTTTGGTGCTTGATGTATCCCATTTTGATCCTCTGCATTGAGAATAGAATGAAATGTAGTTTGTAGCATCCCCATATGCAAAAGCATTTGCCGCATAAAGAATGCAAAACAAAAGAAGAAATACTGAAAGAAGTTTTTTCATCATTTTTGCCGCCTTTCGTTAACACAATCTTTTTGTGTAGCCTTTCAAAACATGTTGAAAATACGTATTTGGTAATTATTCATTGACGGGAAAAAGTAGACTTTACACACCGCCTTTCTCATGTAGCAAAACGCATAGGAATGTATATCGAACCTGGCAAAAATCACCAGATTTGTATTTATTTATTATAATCGCATGGTGTCAAAAGTCAAGCTTTCACATCCAAATTCTTCTCATAAATCAATATTGTAACATTTTTGCCAGTTCATGCCCTTCTGTTTTCCTTAATCTATTCATAAAAGCATGAGTTACGCCAAAGGCCTTTCCTGCCTGCCGTTGTTTTAATGATTTCACGTTCTGTCTGGGCTACACAGCTGAGCAGCTGCAATACAATATCGGAGATCAACGTGCCCATCAGATTCTTCTATTGCCGTATATCCTGCAGTGGCATATCCAGCACAACAATATCTGCGACAATGTCTTTGGTGATTTCTTGCCACTGCTGCAAGATCTCGTTGTAGTTGTGCCCCAAGCGTTCGATGCTTTTGACAAACAAAGTATCGCCCTTCCTCAATTTCTTCCGCAGCCGCTGATACTGTGGGCGGTCAAAATCTTTGCCGCTCTGTTTGTCCGTAAAAATATGAGCGTCATCAATGCCCGCTTCATGCATTGCGATCAACTGACGCTCCTCATTCTGATCCCGGGATGAGACCCGGATATATCCATAGTTCATTATTTGTCCTCCGTATTGATATGTTGTGACGGTAGTTACCGCCGATGTCATCTTGCACCATCAAATTTTCTTTTTTCCTTTCCATTTTTGATATACTCCCGCTTGAGTACCTCCAGCATACGCACAGCCTC
>R21__coassemble_1272_pt1 | contig 17478 bp, 14 predicted proteins | sample R21__metabat2_low_PE_059 | metagenome-assembled genome bin R21
TTTATGCACAGGAACCCGGCGTGTATGAGCTGGCTTACGGCATGTACACGGAGGAGGGAAAGGAGATCTTCGGCGTCGGCCCGAAGGTGACGATCACTGCACCGTATGGCCAGATGGAGACGCCGAATGTCACACTGGCCAGCGAAGCGGCCATCGGCGAAAAAATCGTCGTAGGCGTCAGCGTATCCGAAGCGGACCATGATCTGTTCGTGACTGCTTGGGTGGAAGATCCCGCGAGCGAAGCTGCCGGAACGATCGCAGGCGGAGCCAACAGCAATTCTGAAATCCGTATTGATTATGAAATCACGCTGCCCGGCGAATACCGCGTCGGCGCACAGGTGGCTCGTCCGGGCTATACCCTGAGCGAAGCGGGTGAATACACCTTCACAATCAGCGAAGAACCGAAGTACGCTGTGTCTGTCCCCAAAACCGACTATCTGACCTTCGAGACAATCAGCGGTTCCTATGATTCGTCACTGGGTGCAGGTTACGACTTTGAGTACGTCTGGCTGCTGGATGACGAAGGATACGATGTGGCATGGGACAACGCATACGGAGGACGTTTTGACCTTTATGCACAGGAACCCGGCGTGTATGAGCTGGCTTACGGCATGTACACGGAGGATGGTATGGAGATCTTCGGCGTTGGCCCGAAGGTGACGGTCACGGCGCCGTATGGTCAGATGGAGACGCCGAGTGTCACCCTGGTCGGCGATGCGGCCATCGGCGGAGAAATCGTCGTAGGCGTCAGCGTGTCCGAGGCCGAGCACGATCTGTACGTGACCGCTTGGGTGGATGATCCTTCGTATAAATATTCTGCTGGAACATATGTCCTTGCCGCTCCGAACAAGACCACTGTGTCTATTTACTACCGCATTATCCTTCCCGGCGAATACAGAGTAGCAGCGAAGGTGGCTCGCCCGGGTTACACGCTGAGTGAAGAAGCAGATTTTAGCTTCACAGTTGCCCCTGGCAAAGAGTTGATTCTCCCTCAAAACGTGACCGTGATCGAAGAAGAAAGTTTTGCAGATTGCGGCATTGAGACCGTAACGATCCCCGAAGGCTGCACGGCCATCGGCAGTAAAGCCTTTGCGAATAACCAGAACCTGTACTGCGTGTACCTGCCCAAGACGAAGGTCACCATTGCGGGTGACGCCTTCGCGGGATGCACGAACCAGAAACTGACTTTCGTCTGCTATGGGGAAACAGATAATGTTGAATGGTGCTACGAAAACGGTTACAATGTGTTCGAGCTGCCAAACAAATAATCTTGTGTTCTGAGAATAGCTGAAAGAAGGGCGCAATCTTCTTGCCTTGAAGATTGTGCCCTTTATGCTGTCTTAAAGTGTGGCTGCTCTCATCTGTGTGTTATTCTAAAGCTGCCCATCTATGGAAGTTACCGAAGGTTCTCAATCGCTGGCCGAAAAGCTCCTGAGGGAATACGGCGTTCCCTCGTCGTTTCCAAGACAGAAGACCCATCATTTTCTGATTGGATTGATCTGCCGATGACAGGCGAACTGACGGATGAGGAGCATCCTCTCCATATATGTGCTGCTCGCGGAAAACCAACAAAAAGCAGTTATGAAGTCTGAAGGACGAATCCTTCACGGTTCATAACTGCTTTGTTTGGTTTGCTTTCAGCAGCTACTGTGGGAAAGGATAAATCCTTCTTTCACAGGATAACTGCTGGCTGGTTGTAAGGGCAAAGACCTTACTTCGCGTTCTTGACCATGCTGTAGAAGGTGTTGTAGTACAGCAGGGTGTCCTCGTCGAGGTCGTTGTAGTACTCGCAGAGGGCGAGGGTGGCGTCGTCGGGGTTCAGCAGGGGGTCGGAAATGTAGTCGTCACCCATCAGTTCGATGGCGCCGGTGTTGGGGCTGCTGTAGCCGATGGCTTCGCAGTTCATCTGGGCGATGTCGGGGCGGCACAGGAAGTCGATGAACAGATAGGCATTGTCCACATTCTTGGCGTCGGCGGGAATGACCATAGTATCTGTCCAGACGTTGCTGCCCTCCTGGGGCACAATGTAGGCCAGATTCACATGCTCATCCTCAGCCAGCTCCAGAGAATAGGCAGCGTCGCCGCTGTAGACCAGCGCCATACCGGCTTCGCCCGCGACCATCTTATCCTTGAACTCGTCCAGGCCATAGGACTTGATGGCGCCGGAGGACTTCTGGGCGATCAGCAGGTCGGAGGCGGCCTTGATCTCGTTCAGATCGGTGGAGTTCACGGAGTAGCCCAGATACTTGAGCGCCACAGCCATGGCGTCACGCAGGCTGTCCATCATCAGCACCTGATTGGGATACTTGGGGTTCCACAGGGCAGACCAGCTGTTCATATCAGCCTCGTCCACGATGTCGGTATTGTACAGGATGCCCAGAGTACCCCACATGTAGGGAACGGAGTGGGCATTGTTGGGGTCATAGCTGGGGTTCAGCAGGTTCTCCTTGATGTAGGAGAAGTTGGGCAGGCGGGAATAGTCCAGCTCCATGAGCATGTCAGCCTTATTCATGCGCTCGACCATATACTCGGAGGGGAATACCACGTCGAAGGCGCCGGGCGTATTATTGACCTGGATGATCATGTCCTCATTGGTGGTGAAATTCATGTAGTTGACCGTGATGCCGGTCTCTTCCTCAAAGAGCTTCAGAACGGATTTGTCGATGTAATCGTACCAGTTGTAGACGTTCACAACGCCATCGGCCAGGGCGATCGCGGGCAGCAGCAGGACCGCCGTCAGCAGGGCACAGAGCAGCTTCTTCATGGGGCAATTCCTCCTGAAAATAGAATGTATTCGGACTCGGGCAATGCCCGATGGCCTACAAAGGGATCGATCAATCCGCAGCGTCTGCGGTGCGGCGGTTGACCACCAACAGCAAAACCAGCAGCACCACGAACATCAGCGAGGACAGCGCATAGAACACCGGGCTGATACCCAGCTTGGTGGCCGAGTAGATCAGGGTGGACAGGTTCTGTACCAGAGGGCTGGTGGTGAAGTAGGAAATGGTGAAGTCGTCCAGGGACAGGGTGAAGGCGAGCAGCGCGCCGGTGACAATGCCCTGCTTGCACTCGGGAATGAGGACGTGGGTCAGGGCGTAGCGCGGGGTGGCGCCCAGGTCCAGCGCAGCCTCATAGGTGTGCTTGTTCATCTGCTTGAGCTTTGGCAGCACCGACAGGATGACATACGGGATATTGAAGGTGATGTGGGCCAGCAGCATGGTGAAGTAGCCGCGCTCGACCTTGGCGAAGATGTACAGCAGCATCAGGGAAAGGCCGGTCACGATGTCGGGCATGGTGTTGGGCAGGTTGGTGAGCGTCATCATGATGGCCTGCGGGCGCTTGCGCATGGCGTGGATGCCGATGGCTGCCAGCGTGCCGATGATGGTCGAGAAGATGGTGGCCAGCACGGCCACGGAGAGCGTGACCCAGATAGCATTCATGATGGCGGTGTTGCTGAACAGATCCGAGTACCAGTGCAGAGAGAAGCCTTCCCACTTGGCGCGGCTCTTACCGGCGTTGAAAGACTGAATGATCAGCACCACAATGGGGATATAGAGGAAAATGAGCACCAGGGCCAGATAGAACTTCTTGAAGAAAGCTTTCATGCGATGCCGCCTCCTTCACCGTTCGGGTCTGCCATGCGCAGGATGGACAGGGAGATGAGGATCAGGATCATCATCACCAGGGACAGGGCGGAGCCGACGTTCCAGTCACCGGCAACCAGGAACGTGTGCTCGATCAGGTCGCCGAACATCTGCGTGGTGCCGCCGCCCAGCACGCGGGGAATGAAGAACGTGGTGACGGAGGGCATGAACACCATGGTGATGCCGCTGATGATGCCGGGGATGGACAGGGGCATGATCACCTTGGTCAGCGTTTTCCAGTCATTGCAGCCCAGATCCTGCGCGGCCTCGGACAGCTTGGGGTCCATCTTGTTGAGCGAGGTGTAGATGGGGAACACCATGAAGGGCAGGAAGTTGTATACCATGCCCAGCAGCACGGCCTGCTGATTGTACATCAGCTGCACGTGCCCGACGCCGATCCATTCCAGGAAGGCGTTGATCAGGCCCGTGTCTTCCAAAAGACTCATCCAGGCAATGGTGCGCAGCAGGAAGTTCATCCACATGGGGATGATGAAGAGCACGACCAGCGTGGAGCCGAGCTTCATCTTGCGGTCCGCCATGAACAGGGCGGCGGGGTAACCCATCAGCAGGCAGATGGCCGTACACAGGAACGCCATCCACAGCGAGTAGATCAGGGTATCAATATTGACGGTGCCGCGCGGGAAGATCATGTTGGCCATCTCATCGCCCATGGCGGCGCGGGCCGTTTCACGCGCGATGAAATTGGAGTCCCAGAAGGTCCGGAAATTGTCCAGCGTCCAGTGACCCGCACTGTCCGTCAGCGCATAATAACCGATCAGGAGCACAGGCAGGATCGTGAACAGCGCGATCCATAGAATGTATGGGGAGGCAAACAGGCTGCGGTGAACGCCGCGGTTGCGATGGATGGAGAGGCCCACCATGCCCGCAAAGCCCAACAGCCCCAGGCCCATCAGCACCCAGCCCCATACGGGGATGGTCATGTCCGTCATTTGACCGCCTCCTTGGGTGCGCCTTCATCCATGGGCTTCATGATCTGAATGTTGAAGGGCACGATGGACAGGCCGACCACGCTGCCCTGGGGCTGCATGGTGGTGGAATGCACCTTGAAGGTGTACTCGCCGCAGTCGATCATCATCTCGTAATGGACGCCCTTGAACAGCACGGACTTGATGGTGCCGGTCATCTGGCCCACGTCCTCGCCGACGATCAGGATGTCCTCGGGACGGACGACCACGTCCACCAGCACGTTCTCGCCCCAGCCAAAGTCAACGCAGGGGAAACGGTGACCGGCAAACTCGACCAGCTCGTCCTTGATCATGGTGCCGCGGAGAATGTTGCTCTCACCGATGAAGTCCGCAACGAAGGCGTTGGCGGGCTCATCGTAGATGTGCTTGGGATCGCCGATCTGGTGGATCTTGCCGTCGCGCATGACCACAATGGTGTCGGACATGGTGAGGGCTTCCTCCTGGTCGTGGGTCACGTACAGGAAGGTGATGCCCAGACGCTGCTGCATGCTCTTCAGCTCCAGCTGCATCTCCTTGCGCAGCTTCAGGTCCAGGGCGCCCAGGGGCTCGTCCAGCAGCAGCACTTCGGGCTCATTGACCAGGCTGCGGGCAATGGCAATGCGCTGCTGCTGGCCGCCGGACAGGGCGTCCACATGGCGCTTGCCGTAGCCCTTGAGGTTGACCAGCTCCAGCATGTAGTCCACACGCTTCTCGATCTCGGCCTTGCTCATCTTCTTGAGCTTCAGGCCGAAGGCGATGTTGTCATGCACATTCAGATGGGGGAACAGTGCGTACTTCTGGAAAACGGTGTTGACCTGGCGCTTGTAGGGCGGCAGGTGGGATATCTCGCGGCCGTCAAAGATGACCTCGCCGGAGGAGGGCGTCTCAAAACCGCCGATAATGCGCAGGGTGGTCGTCTTGCCGCAGCCGGAGGGGCCCAGCAGGGTCACAAATTCCTTCTTGCGGATGGACAGGTTGATGTCGTCCAGCACGCGGGTGTCGTCGAAATCCTTGGAAATGTGCTTCAGCTCGATCAGAACTTCGTTTTCCATCATGGTCAGCACAGCTCCCTTCCTCTATATCTCAGTCGTTGTGGTTTGTCAGAAGCTCGGCGGGGTGGAGACCCACAGCACGCGGGCCTTCGTCTTGCCGGCGTTGATCAGGTAATGCTCGTCGCGGGGATGGATGCAGAAGGCGCAGCCGGTCTTGACACGCGTCTTTTTCTCGCCCGTCACCAGGATCACGCTGCCCTGCAGCACATACCCGAACTCCTCCCCCTCGCTTGGGGACATCGTGTAGGTCTGTCCGCCCTCGCCCAGTTCCACCAGAATGGGCTCCATGTCGTTCTTCTGCGCCGAGGGCACCAGCCAGGTGATCGACCCGTGCAGCGTCTCCTCGTCGATCTTCTCGAACATGTCCTGCGGAGTGAAAACGACCTTCTCGTCGCCGCGGTCGTTGAAGAAGGCGGAGACAGTCGTGCCGAGGCACTCGAGCATGTCCATCAATGTGGCGATGGAGGGCGAGGCCAGGTTGCGCTCCACCTGCGAGATGAAGCCCTTGCTCAGCTCGCACCGGTCGGCCAGCTCCTCCTGGGTCAGCCCTCGCTGCTGCCGAAGCTGGCGCAGTTTTTCACCAATGTCCATCATTTCGCCTCCTTGGTTCCGGACTTCCGGGGTTTAGCCTTTCTAAACCAGGAATAACAGTCTGGAGTTTAGCAAAACTAAACCTCAAAACGAGATAAATTAAACCATGCTTTTGATTCCATGTCAATACTTTTAGAACTGTCAGGAAAAGAAAATTTTCGGCATGAAGCGCTTTTCATGACAGGAACGTGATAAATGCAGGATCTTGTGACAAAAGCCTTCCGCAGAGCCGAAAAAATGCAACAACTTCGCGCAAATATGCAATAATCCAGCAAATGAAAACCGGGGCCGTCCAAAGAACGGTCCCGGCAGAGCAGCGGCGTCGGTCAGACAGCAGAATCGCTGAAAACCGGTCTGGCACTGCGGATAAAGAGCGCCGAAGCGACGAGGAGCGTGAGATAATCGGCGGCGGGCTGGGCATAGACCAGACCGTTCCAGCCGAAGAAACGGCTGCCGATAAACAGCACGGCGAGGAAAATGACACCCTGGCGGCACAGCGACAAAAGCATGGCGGGCAACGCCTTGCCTGTGGCCTGGAAGAAGTTCGTGATGATGAACAGCACGCCCAGAAACGGCCCGCACAGCATCAGTGCGCGAAGCATCTGCGTGCCGGGAACGGTGATTTCCTCCACATCCATAAACACGCGCACAGCTGCGGGCGCAGCGGCAAAAATGACCACGGTCAGCCCTGTACCCAGCGCCAGCGAGAAGATGAACGCGGCCTTCAGCACCTCGCGCAGACGGCGCATGTTGCCTGCGCCCCAGTTGTAGCCGATCACCGGCGGCAGACCGGCCGCAAAACCGATTTGCAGCAGGATGACGATCTGGTTGATGCGCGAGGCGATGCCCATGGCGGCGATGGCGTTGTCACCATAAGGGAGAAGCAGGTTGTTCAGGGAGACGGTTGCAACGCTGGTCAGGGCGTTGGTGATGCTCGCGGGCAGACCAATGGCCAGCACGCTGCCCAGCAGTGCAAAGTCAAGTCGATAGTCTCGCGGTGAGATGCTCAGATGCTGACTCCTGCGCAGCACATAGGCAATGAAGAAAATGCAGGTGACCAGGTTGCCGATGACCGTGGCGATGGCCGCACCGGCCACGCCGAGGCCGCAGGTGAAGATCAGCAGCGGGTCCAGGATCATGTTGACCACCGAGCCCAGCATGCTGCCGAGCATGGACTGCTTGGCAGCGCCGTCGCAGCGCATGATGTTGAGCAGTGTGAACTGGATCATCATCAGCGGTGCGCTGGGCAGGAACCAGCCCAGATACTGAGCGGTATACCCGGCAGTGCTTTCGCTGGCGCCCAGCAGGGAGATGACGCCGCCCATGCCAAGCAGCGTGACCACGGCAACCAGCAGGCCAAGCACAAGGCCGGTCCAGAAGCAGACAGCGGAGGCCTTGCGTACCTCGTCGTGCTTCTGTGCGCCCATCAGGCGGGAGATGACGCTGCTGCCGCCGACGCCGAAAATGTTGCCAAGGCCCATCAGCAGCATGAAGATGGGAGAGCACAGCGACACGGCCGCCATCTGGCTGGCGTCGTTCAATTGGCCGACGAAGTAGGTATCGACCATGTTATAGACCAGGGTCACGACCATACCCAGCACCACAGGCAGACTCAGGGACAGAAAAACCTTTGAAATCGGCGCGTCGGTAAACAGGGAATCGGCAGAATGAGCAGCTTGCTTTTGCATACGATGACCTCAAATCATGAAATATAGGTTACAACGATAGTTCATTCGATGAAATGGGAGTTTTTCCCTGCTGCGGATCGTTTTTCTCAGAACAGGCAGTTGCAATTTACGGGAAAATGCTTTATAATGGAATAAACCGATGAGAAGCAGGCGGTATGAACGCAAGGCCAGAGCGAGCCGGGGACAGTGCAAGCCCGGCGGCGGAGGTCATGCCGGTGGGGCTTTGAGGGCGCGGGGGAACGGCTGCAAGTATCCCGCGACGGACTCCTCCGTGAAAAGGCTTGAGTGGAGCGTCGTTTCGATGCTCAATCGGGGTGGCACCGCAGGCAGAACTGTCCCCACTGGAGGGATGGGGTCTGTCTTTTTTGTTACCGGAACGCAGCTCCCCCAGGCGGCGTTCGACAAATCAGATATTTGGGAGGAAAAAACTCATGGATCAGCAGATCGAACAGAAGCCCGAAAAGAAGCCGATTATCTTCTCCGGCATCCAGCCCTCCGGCACCCTGACGCTGGGCAACTACATCGGCGCCCTGCGCAATTTCGTCAAGCTGCAAAACGACTATGACTGCATTTACTGCGTGGTGGACGAGCATGCCATCACCGTGCGTCAGAACCCTGCGGACCTGCGCCGCCGCTGCATGGAGCTGGCTGCCATCTATATCGCCAGCGGCCTGGACCCCAAGAAGAACCTGATCTACTGCCAGAGCCATGTGAGCGCCCATGCCGAGCTGGGCTGGATCCTGAACTGCTTCACCTACATGGGCGAGCTGAACCGCATGACCCAGTTCAAGGCGAAGTCTGCCGCCCATGCCGACAACATCAACGCCGGTCTGTACACCTACCCCGTGCTGATGGCGGCGGACATTCTGCTGTATCAGACGAATTTGGTGCCCGTGGGCGTAGACCAGAAGCAGCACCTGGAGCTGTGCCGCGACATTGCCCAGCGCTTCAACAGCATCTATGGCGATGTGTTCACCATCCCCGAGGGCTACATCCCGAAGGTTGGCGCGAAGATCAACAGCCTGCAGGACCCCACCAAGAAGATGTCCAAGTCCGATCCGGACGCTAACGGCTTCATCTCGATCATCGACGATCCCGACACCATCCGCCGCAAGATGAAGCGCGCGGTGACAGACTCCGACGGCGAGATCCGCTTCGACGCGGAGAACAAGCCCGGCGTCAGCAACCTGCTGACCATCATGAGTGCCCTGGGCGCCGGCGAGATCGACGACATCTGCAACGAGCTGCAGGGCAAGGGCTATGGCGAGCTGAAAACCCGTGCCGCCGACTGCGTGATCGCAGCGTTGGAGCCCCTTCAGGCGGAGTACAAGCGCCTGATCGCCGACAAGGGCTATCTTCAGTCCATCATCGACGAGAACGGCAAGACCGCCAGCTACTTGGCCACCAAGACGCTGCGCAAGGTCCAGAAGAAGGTCGGCTTTGCCCCCAGAGGATAATCAAGAATCATTGGCAGCCTGCTATCCATGTACGGGGAGAGCAGGCTGTTTTTTGCGTGAGTTCATGCAGGTTTCATGTTGGCATGAGAAACTGCTGACAGGATCAAAGAAAACAATTGAAATACAGTCCAAAACCTGTGAACCGTGTTATGATGAAAGGGCTGCGAATCTATTTGTTTACAGTGGATGATAAGCAAAGGAGCTTATTGCTGATATGAATGTAACATTTATTCCTTCCGTATTGACAGGCGCCACCCGTGCGCCGGCCTCCAAGTCCGAGGCGCACCGCAGGATGATCTGTGCCGGTCTGACCGCCGCGCCAATCACGCTGACGGGCTTTATGGACTCCGCCGATATGGCCGCGACCGGCCACTGCCTCCAGGCGCTGGGCGCTTATGCAAAATTGAACCTTGAAGAAGGCAAGCTTGATGTCAAGGGCTTTGCCGAGAAGCCGGAGCTTTTGCCGATATTTGACTGCGGCGAGAGCGGCTCCACGCTGCGCTTTTTTGTGCCGATTGCGCTGGCCCTGACGCACGGCGGCATTTTCCGTATGCATGGCCGCCTGGGCCAGCGCCCGATGGACGTGTACCGCGAGCTGTTTGTTCCCCGCGGCGTGATGTGGCGCATGGGAGAAGGCGCAGACGGCGCGGCAGAACTGACCGTGACCAGCGGTATCGCGCCCGGCAATTATGTGCTGCCGGGCAATGTGTCCAGCCAGTTCGTGTCGGGCCTGCTGTTTGCGCTGCCGCTGCTTGGCAGCGAATCCACGCTGACGGTGCTGCCGCCGGTGGAGAGCGCAGGCTACATCCGCATGACAGTACAGGCGCTGGAGGAGAGCGGAATCATCATTCACGAGAACTCCCCTTTCTCATGGCGCATTCCGGGCGGACAGAAGTATCATGCGGTGAGCGGCGGCCTGCATGGCGACTGGAGCCAGGCAGCGGTGCTGCTCTGCGCAGATGCGCTGGGCTGCGGCGTGAACGTGACCGGACTTGCGGCGGACACGGTGCAGGGTGACCGGGCAGTATTGAAGCATCTGGCGGCACTGGGCGCCCAGATCGTTGAGAACGAGAATGGCACAAGGGTTATCGGCGGGCAGCTGCACGGTACGACGCTGGACATGAAGGATTGTCCGGACATTGCGCCGATCCTGTCCCTGGTGTGCCAGCTGAGCGAGGGCGAAAGCCGTCTGACCGGCTGCGGTCGTCTGCGTTTGAAGGAGAGCGACCGCCTGACCGCGACGGTGAGCATGCTCAATGCGCTGGGCGGAAATGCCCGCGAGGACGGCGACGACATTGTGATCCAGGGCGTGAAGCAGCTGAAGGGCGGCGTGACCGTCGACGGCAGCAACGATCACCGCATGGTGATGCTGGCGTCCATCGCGGCGCTGCGCTCCGAGCAGCCGGTGACCGTGACCGACGCGCAGGCGCTGAACAAGTCCTGGCCCACCTATCTTGACGTATACAAAAACCTTGGAGGCAAGACGGAATGAGCAGCTTCAACGGGATCAGCCTGCATCTGGCTCTGTTCGGCCAGAGCCATGGCGAGGCCATTGGCGTGACCATCGACGGTTTTCCGGCGGGAATGACTATTGATTTTGATGCGCTCTCCCGTGAGATGGCTCGCCGTGCTCCGGGACAGAACGCCCTGAGTACTGCCCGCAAGGAAGCAGATGCACCAGAGTTTCTCTCCGGCGTGCTGAACGGCGTGACCACCGGTCAGCCCATCTGCGCCATCATCCGCAACACCAACCAGCACTCAAAGGATTACGGCACGGGCGTGGATCTGGTGCGTCCGGGCCATGCGGATTATACCGGTCATGTGCGCTATTATGGATTTGAGGACTGGCGCGGCGGCGGCAGCTTTTCTGGTCGTCTGACGGCGCCGATCGTACTGGCTGGTGCGCTGTGCAGCCAGTGGCTAAAGAAGCAGGGTGTGACCATCGCGAGCCATATCAGCCAGTTGGGCCCGATTGTGGACGACAGCCTGATGGCGGTCCCCGCAGAAGCAGATCTCTCCTATTTGAAGGGAATGACCTTCCCGGTGCTGCGTGACGGGCTCGACAAGGAGATGGAAGCAGCCATCCTGGCAGCAAAGAATGACATGGATTCGATCGGCGGCGCGGTGGAGTGCCGCGTGACGGGCCTGCCCGCAGGACTTGGCGCACCGTTTTTCGACAGCGTGGAAAGTGTGCTGTCACACTTGATGTTCTCGGTGCCCGGTGTGAAGGGCGTGGCCTTTGGCGACGGCTTCGGATTTGCTGGCATGCGAGGCAGCGTGGCGAACGATGCGTTCCGCATGGTGGAGGACAAGGTCGTCACGGTGACGAACCATTCCGGCGGCATCAACGGCGGCATCACCAACGGTATGCCGGTGGTATTCAGCTGTGCGGTCCGTCCTACGCCGTCCATTGCACAGGAGCAGGACACGATCTCGGTGCAGAAAATGGAGGATGCAAAATTATCCATCCATGGCCGGCATGATCCGTGCATCCTGTCCCGCGTGACCCCAGTGATTGAGGCCATGACCGCCATCGGCGTCATGGATCTGTGGAAGGAGAGAGCAGCATGCGTCAAGTGATTGCATACCCTGGAACGTCCGGTAGTTTTTCTCATGCCGCAGCCATGGAGGCCTTCCCGAATGCGGACTGCGTGGGCTATGCCACGTTCCCCGAGGCGGCCCAGGCGGTGATTGACCACAAGGCCAGCTATGCCATGCTGCCAGTGGAAAACTCGTTTGCAGGCGCTGTGCTGACAACCTATCAGCTGCTGGAAAAGCTGCCGCTCCACATTGTTGGCGAGCACAAAAAGCGTGTCCGGCAGCAGCTGCTTGGCGTACCCGGCGCGACGGTGGAGGGCTTGAAGCGGATCTCCAGCCACCCACAGGCAATCGCACAGTGCGACGAGTTCCTTTCGACCTTGAAGGGTGTTCAAATCACGCCCTCCGTCAACACGGCGATCAGCGCCCGTGAGGTAGCAGAACTCGGCGATCCCACCTATGCGGCCATTGCCAGCGAGGAAGCAGCCAAGACCTACGGACTCGAATTTCTGCGCCGCGACATACAGACCAACCAGCACAACACGACCCGCTTTGTGATCGTGGGCCTGCACCAGCTGCCGCTTGGCAACCCGGACAAGGCGACTGTGATCTTTACGGTCAAGAACGAAGTGGGCTCACTGGTCAAGGTACTGCAATCCTTTGCTGCCAGCGGCTTGAACATGTCCCGCATTGAGAGCCGTCCGCTGCTCGATTCGCCCTTCCTATATGCTTTCCTGGCTGATTTTGAGGGTTTAATGGACGCTGCGCACCTGACGGTTGCGATGGAGGACGCGGCCTTTTACACCCAAGAGCTGCATTTGGCGGGTGTTTATGCCCGCGCGAGGATGCCGGAATGATGCACAAATACAAAAAAGGAGCAGACGCCGCGATGGATGCGGCGTTTGCTTCCGGCGCTCCTTATGGGAAGATCAAGGTGGCGGATGAACTGCTTTTTGCGCGTAAAGGCATCTGCTGGCGAGCGATCCGGCGGGCCGATATTGCACAGGCCTACCGCCGTGTGCAGGAAGTTCGAGGGCGAACCTGCTGCTGCACGAACGATTTCAGCATTCACCATCTGATCGTTCTCTTGCAGGACGGCAGCAAGGAGGAACTGCTTATTGGCGAGGGCTTGTACCGCCATGAGCCAGAGCGACTGTTAGAGGAAATGCAGCGCAGATGGCCGGAGGTGGCGTATGGGCTGCCAGTGGCGGAGCAGAAAAACTGACACTTGCAAAATGTCTTGTTGTGTGGTAATATATTATTGTTCTGGAGATGTATCGAAGCGGTCATAACGGGGCTGACTCGAAATCGTGAACACATATTGGAACACGGTGATGAGGGAATCCTTGTGGTGTAAGGCTTTGAAGGTCTCCTGGGCTCGAAGTTTTCTTGGTGTTCTCTCCTGTTGTTCTCTCCAATTTCCGGAGGAACGCAGTGAAAGATAGATGTGGAGCAGTATTGAAGTGGTTATAACAGCCTCGACTCGAAATCGAGTAGCCGCCTTAAAAACGGCCCGTGGGTTCGAATCCCACCTGCTCCGCCACATGATTTGGCCATACGGCATATGCCGTGTGGCCTTTTCCTTTTCACAGGTTCGAATCTTCGGTCTGTCCAAATCCTAAACCGCGAAGCATGGCCGCAGCAGTATTTTTCTTTGCTTCTGCATCCAGGTGGGCGTAAATGTTGGCCGTGGTACTGAAATCACTATGGCCAAGCCATTCCTGAATCTGCTTCAGCGGCACATGGTTGGCCAGCAGGAGGCTGGCGCTGCTGTGACGCAGATCATGGAAGCGGATGTGACGCATACCATTCTGATCAAGGATTCGTACAAAGGTTCTGGAGAGCAACTCAGGCCGGATGCGATAGCCCAGGTCATTGACGCAGATATACCCTTCGTCCTTGGGGCAATAGCAGTTACCGCACAGACGGCGGTTCTCTGCCTGCCTTGCTTTCAGGGCAATCAGCATCTCACGCATGGGCTCGGATAGCGGCAACGTACGGCGGCTGGATTTGGTCTTGGTCGTATCGCTTGCCACGATGATGTGCTTACCATTCACATTGCATCCGGTCACTGTATGTTGAATGGTAATGGTGCCATGCTCAAAGTCAATCGCATCCCATTTCAGCCCCAGCGCCTCACTGCGGCGCAGACCATAGAAGGCAGCCAGCTTGACAGGTGCTTCAACGAGGGTGCCGGTCACACAGTCGAACAACTGATTGATCTCATCACGATCATAGAAGCTCGCCTGAAAGCTGTTCTTCTTGGGGCGGTCAACCTTATCTGCCGGATTCGTCGGAATCAAGTCAGTCCTGACAGCGTATTTCAGCGCACGGTGGATCACAGCGTGATAGTGAATGACCGTGTTGGGCTTCACACGCTTCAATTCGGCGGTATAGAAGTCCTGAATATCCTTTGCTGTGAGGTCTTTCAGGGTCGCGCCGGTTTGCGAAAACCAGGGCTTGATGGACGATTTGATCAATCCAGCATATGAGCTGTAGGTTGTCAGCGCAATCGTACTTTGGGCAATTTCCAGCCAGCGATCAAGGTAATCAGCGAATAATTCGTCAGGTTCTTCCTCAATCACTTCCTCAATGATTGGCACCACGAAGGCTCGACGCTGATCCATGAGGAATGCATCGGCCTTCTTCTTGTTGCCCTTCACAGGCAGGCCGGTCAGAATCCATTTGCTCTTGCGCTTGTTGTTGCCATCCTTGTAGCTGAGGACGGCGTAGAAGTATCCATTTTTCTCTTGCAGGTGTCCTGCTACCATGTTTCTTCCTCCTGTTCGTCGTCAGAAACACCACCTGCCGTTGGCCACTTATATCATAGCAAGACTTCGAGCCTTATTCAAGGTTTGGCAAGTGTTTGTTACAAATTTTTTGGCGCCAAAAATATGAACAAATTGGCTCAATATCAAAGATTTGCCCTGAGATCGTTTGTTTTCCTCTCACATGGCCGATTGGCCATATGCAGAGGGTTCGTTCGATCTCAGGGCATTTTTGCCTGATGCTATACCATATATAGTTGTTTGCGCGCAATAGCATCTGCAACATATGGTATGTTTTATCTTGCTTATCCATGGCCGGGAATTTCTACTGTATTTGATGATGATTCAAAGGGCCTGTGTTCAGAAGGTAACGCAGAGAAGGGGTCTTCCTTCGTCTTAGGGTCATTTCGCAACTGGCGAAGATGGGCAACCACATCATGGACCTTCTCGCCATTATCTATACGCCAGAGAGCGTTCATAACAAAGTGATAACACTCCTTATATGAAAAGCCGTTCTGTAAAACCATCCTTCCGAACTGTTCAAGGAGCCCTTGGTTCCGTAAACCGTCTGTAGTATTTCTTTCGAAAAATTGCTCATATATTTCATCACCCACGATGAACTTAACCACCTCTACTCCTTCTAAAATATAGTATAGATTGGTCATTGATCTGCTATTGGGTTTATATGGCCACACTTTGGAAAGTCCTGTACGCATTTCCTTACAGTATATTTCATCGTAGCCTTCGTAGTAGCCTTTGCGCGAGTAAACATCTGGTCTACCTCTCCTACGCTTGAGATTATCGGAAACGCGACCCGCGCGTGTGTCTTGTTCAATCTTCTTCAAAGCTCAACACCTCCTCAATCGTCCTGGCAGATTCCTGCTTTGCTGCTGCATCCAAATGCGCATAGATGTTGGCTGTGGTGCTGAAATCGCTGTGCCCAAGCCATTCTTGAATCTGTTTCATAGTGATCTTATGTGATAGCAGAAGCGTGGCACAGCTATGGCGCAGGTCATGGAATCGGATATGCCGCAGATTGTTATCTTCCAGCGCCTTGCTGAAATGGTGTGAAAGATAGGACGGCTTAATCCGTTCTCCCACATTGTTGAGGCAGAGATAGGCCTCGTCTGCGATACACCATGACTTCCCACATAATGCCTTGTTAGCTGCCTGCTGCTCATGCAATGCCAGCAGCATATTGCGCACCGGCGTGATCAGAGGCAGTGTACGGCGGCTGGATTTGGTTTTGGTGGTGTCTGACGCAATGACCGTGTACTTGCCGTCCACCGTACAGCTGGTGACTGTATGCCGGATAGAAATAGTGTTTCGATCAAAGTCGATGGCTCTTCACCGCACGACACGGATGGCAGGGAGCCCTGCGCTTTTCGGTTCCGCATCATCCCTGGTGAGTGAACTATATTTTTCTGCGCACAATCCATCTTAGTCGAATCAAGTGAGCTTTAGTTGTTCATACGCAAATAAAGGAATGGGAAATCATATGATGAACTGCATTCTCACCGGAGGGAACAGCGGCATCGGGTTTCATGCTGCCAGGCAGATTGCTGAAAAGGGATATCACGTAACCCTGATCTGCAGAAATAGAGAGCGGGCGGTTAAAGCCGTATCCTTGATTTCAGATGAAACAGGAAATGAACATGTAGATTATTTGCTGGCAGACCTTTCATCAATGGCAGATGTTAGGCAAGCAGCAGAAAAGTATCTTTTGAAGAATTCAAAACTGGATGTTCTGATCAATAATGCCGCAGACTTTGATTTGTCGATAAAGAAAGCGGTGCTGACGAGTGATGGAATGGAAAAGCAGTTCGCAACGAATGTGGCTGCCCCATATCTGCTATCTAATCTTCTGATAAATGCACTAAAAGAAAGCGGAGAAGGCCGGATCATCAACATTTCATCTCAGGGATTATGCGTATACCCTTTTATCAAACTCGAACTGGATAATCTGGATGGGAGCAGGCATTACAGCCCCTCTTCCACGTATTATCAGAATAAACTGGCGTTGCTGATGCTGTCTTTATATATGAGGGATCAGTATAAGGACATCCGTATGCATGCTATCCGGGTTGCAAACGTAAGAATCGACATATCCAGATACGACAATCTTCCCACAATAATGAAGCAAGCTTATGCAGTAAAATCGAAGTTCGCAATGTTGCCCGAAGAAATGGCCCGTATATATACGATGCTGGCAACGGAAAATGGACATACTGGTTTCCTATACAATGAAAAAGGTAACGAGGTAAGAGCGAATAAAGCCGCCTATGATCAGGAGATACAGAATAAACTCATTGCCATTCTGAAGCAAAAGACTGGCATCTGAACTATAGGTCAATTTAGTCTGCTTCGCATAATCCTTCTTTATAGCACTTTGTAGTCAAACACCCACAACAGGTAATCTTGCCGAAAGGCATGATTATAGATAGCAAAGATAAAAACGCAACGTATGCAGTGATGCATGCCAGAGCCGGAAGGTAGCCCGGCCGTCCTGCTTGTCAGGGTAAGTAACCTGCCCCTCCGGGTTGTCCGTTCTTTGCTCATTTCAATCATCGAAGGAGGGATTGTCATGGGCAAAGTAATCGTCTGTCTGACCGTGTTCTTTGAGGAGCCGTTCTGGGTCGGTGTCTTTGAGCGTATTGAAGCCAACCGCCTGTCTGTAAGTAAAGTGACCTTTGGTGCGGAACCGAAGGACCATGAGGTTTACGAATTTGTCCTCAGACACTATTATGACCTTCGATTCAGTCCGGCTGTGGCAAC